>Ga0206130_10000064_pt1 | contig 174000 bp, 160 predicted proteins | sample Helgoland_Spring_9_FD_148637 | JGI IMG/M metagenome (GOLD analysis project Ga0206130, IMG submission 148637) | Pelagic subsurface seawater microbial communities from Kabeltonne, Helgoland, North Sea - Helgoland_Spring_Bloom_20160512_1 | ecosystem: Environmental > Aquatic > Marine > Epipelagic...
CATCTCAATGGGGTTATCCAACTCCAAAGACTTTTTCTGTAGGACTTGAATTTGGATTTTAATACTATAACTTAAAAACATAAAAACATGAAAAATATATTTAAATTCATTTATGCTTGTTTGATGCTATCAATCGTAAGCTGTAATGATGCCATTGAAATCGAACAACCGGGTCGATTGGGCGCAGAAAATGCCTTTCAAAGTGTTTCAGACTTAAGAGCTGGTCTATTAGGTGCTTACAATTTCCTAGATACTACTGGTGAAATTGGACTGACAGCAGCGATGACAGATGAAAGCCACAGAGGAAAAGACAACGGAGGTCAAAACAATGACGAACAGAACTTTAATATTAACAGTTCAAACGTGTATGTCTCTCGAATATGGGGATCTAATTATGGTGCAATAGGAATGGCCAACAGAGTTATTCAAGCTGCTCCATCTATTGATTCTTCTGAAGACCAAGACGAATATGACAACGTATTAGGACAAGCACATGCGATTCGAGCTTTTGCTCACTTCCAAATACTTACATACTTCTCACCTGATTACACAGATGACTCGGCATTAGCTGGATTACTTGTAACCAGTCCTGCAGTAGACATATTTGAACCAAGACCAAGAAGTACTAATGGTGAATTCTACACGGCAATCAATGCCGATTTAGAAATAGCATCAAATTTAATTAATGCTTCTGAAGGCGTTACGTTTATGGGAGCTGATTTTGTAACAGCACTAAGAGCGAGAATGGCTGCATACAGAGGACAATACTCCGTCGCTGATGGCTATGCTGAGTCTTTATTAACAAACTATTCTATTGCTACACAAGATGAATACACAGCAATGTTTGAAGACAGTGATTTCACTGAAGTGATTTTTAACCTAGAAAGATCTATTGGAGATTCTTATGATGGACAAGGAACTGAAGGTGGTGGATGGGCTGGAAGCTTATTTGCTTTTATCGATGCCACTGCAAGTGGAGGTCCGTTTATGGAAATGAGCCGCTCAGTATATAACCTCTTAGCTGGAACAGATGACGTACGTTTAACTAGAAACTTAAACATTGCAGAATCAACTATAGATTCTACGTACGAAACTAATGACAACTATCTTAACGATGATATGTTATTAGTATTTAAATATCCTGGAGGAACGCAACCACTTTTAAATGATCTTAAAGTTTTCAGAGCTTCTGAAATGTTATTGATCCGAGCGGAAGCTGCTGCCGATGCAGGAGATCTTACAGGAGCTGCAAACTTACTAAAAGAATTAAGAGATGCACGATATGGCGCACCTCAAGCAGTCCAATCATTTGCTAATGAAACAGAAGCATTTGGAGCTATTCTTGACGAAAGACGTTTGGAGCTTTTATTTGAAGGTCACAGATGGGTAGATTTAAAACGCTTAGGAAACAGAGGAAACAGAGCAATTGATAGAGATGCTAAAGAATGTGAAAACTTAGCAGGATGTACATTACCAAACTCTGATTACAGATTTACATTACCAATTCCTTTAAGTGAAACAACTGCAAACAGCGGGGTTGATCAAAACGATGGTTATTAATTAAAAAAAATATAATTATGAAAAAATTTAGAATATTAATTGCTCTTTTTGTTTTTGGAAGCTTTGTGGCTTGTGAACAATACGATGCGAACATAGACAATGTTTATGATAACGATGGACAAAACTGGGGTTGGATTTACAACAGCTTCTACCTCAGTTGCTGTGCGACCTGAAGGTGGTACAGCTACTATAGGGGTACAAGCAACAACAACTTCATCATCGGCAAGAAGCTATGATGTTGTAGTGGATGCTTCATCTACAGGGGCTATAGGAGATTACTCAATAGGAACTGTTACAATACCTGCAGATTCTTACGATGGAACTCTGACTGTGACTTTTGTCGACACCAACCTTGCAGAAAGTATACCTTATACATTAGTACTAGAGTTAGTGTTACCAGATGGAATTGCTGCTGTAGGTTCTAAAACAACGACTATTAACTACAACAAATACTTGATTTGTAATAATTTTGTATTGACTATGAATGAAGACAGTTGGTCTAGCGAAAGAACATGGGAAATTGTAGATGCTGCAGGAGACGTTATGTTTGAAGGTGGTACATACGCTAATATTAGTGGTGGTGGTCTTATTTCTGAGCCTTCAACAACCTATGGTATTGATTCAATGTACTTAGATGATGGATGTTATACATTCAACATTTACGATTCATATGGAGATGGTCAATTCGATGGTGTTACTACCGGAAGCTATTCTTTAGACTGTTCAATTATTAATGTTGCTAATGGCGAAGGAAATTGGGGCTCATCAGAATCAACAGAATTCTGTGTGAACCCATAAATTAACCAAATAAATTAAAAAATATGAAAAATATAATAAAATCAATTAGTTTACTACTCGTCCTCACACTGACAATATCTTGTGATAGCGGAAGTGGTGACGATTTAGGCTACGCAGCTCAAGAAGAAAGAGGTTGGGTTCAGTTTCTGACTACCAATCCTGCTGTAATTGGAGTATTCCAAGGTGCTTTAGGAACAATCGACTTGGATGTAAACATCCAAGTACCAACAACCAGTTCTGATTTGACGATCAACTATGCTTTACAAAGTGTATCGGGTGCAGACCCTAACAATGTATTTTCTAACACAGGAGCTATCGTGGCACCAGCTGGAAAAACAAGCTATGCTGGTCCTGACAACGATACTGGATTTGAATACACATACTTAGCTATGATTTCTTTAAATCTTACAGATTTAGATGGAACAACTCTGACAGAACCAATGGTTTTTGATGTGGTACTTACCGGTACAAGTTCATCTAGTATTACAGCAGGTTTAGAAGGCGAAACAAAGCCAGTATCTCAGAGAATTGTGATCAATCCTTCAATCAGTGCATTTGAAGGTGCTTATACGGTAAGTGAAGTGTTTACAAGTGGTACGAATGCAGGTTTACAATTAGCAGCTGCCTTTGGAGAAAGCTACCAAGTTGAATTAGCAATGGTAGAAGGAGATTCTACAGCTTCCACTATGTTAGTTACAAATTCAGATGGATTTGATACTTATTATCCAGCAGGAACTATAATGACATTTAAACTAAACGGAACTTTAGATGTAGATGACGGAGTTAATTTTGGCATCCCTTATCTTGCGGGCTTTAGCTACCACTTTATAGATAGTAGCTCATATGATTATGGTTCAGCAGTCATTGTTTGTAGTGGTGATTTTGGATTTCCAAATAATTTTGGACCTTATGAAACAACACTTACCAAGCAATAATACTGTTAATTTTTATTGTAAAAAATAACATTAACAAAAAAAAGCCTGTGAAAATCACAGGCTTTTTTTTATATTTCAACAAATTAAATAAATGAAAAAGTATCTTTTAATAATCGTAATTATTGGAGCGGGGTTAAATTTGGGATACGGACAAACCAAATCACAAAGTGAAACAATTATTAGTGCAAGTTTAAAAGAAAAGAACGCTGCATTAGTTGAAAAGATAAACAAAAATAACAACCAAAAAAAGATTCGGATAGATGCCTACTTGAGTCAAAATCCAGGGACACAACGCAACTACTACATTGGAGATAAGAAATATACAATTGTTGATATCATTGATGGAACACCTATAACAATCACAACTGATAACGCAAATGCTGCCATTGCAACCAGAGCAGTTATTTTGCATAATGGAGGAGGTGGAGGCCTTGATATTGAAGGGCAAGGAATGGTCGTAGGAGTTTGGGATGAAGAAAATGTATTAGTTGACCATATAGAGTTTGCAGGACATTTTCCAAACACTTCAGCAATAAGGGTAACCACCCCAGATTACGAGATAAACCAACTTTATGATGACCATGGAACACATGTTGCAGGTACCATTGCAGCAAAAGGCGTTTGGTCAGAAGCGAAAGGAATGGCACCAAAATCTACAATTGTTTCTTACACTTGGGATAGTGATGACCTCGAAGTTTTAGATGAAGTAAGTACGAATGGATTGTTGATTTCCAATCATTCTTACGGCGTACCCGCAGTTGACCAAGATGGGGAAGAATACCTCCCTGAATGGTATATAGGATGCTATATGGGGGATTCAATACTTTGGGACGAAATTCATTTTAATAATCCTTACTATCTACAAGTAGTATCCGCAGGAAATGATGGAAACAGCACAAATAGTAATGCGAGTACCGATGGCTATGACAAACTCACTGGAGAAAAAAATTCAAAAAATAATTTAGTCGTTGCCAATGCACAAGATCCTTCTTTCAATGCCAATTACCAACTAACAGCTATCAGTATCAATTCAAGTAGCAGTCAAGGTCCTTCAGATGATGGACGCATTAAACCAGACATTACCGGAAATGGAACTGGACTCAAATCTCCAATAAGTTCATCAACAGAAGCGTACGGGAATTTTACTGGAACTTCAATGGCAGCTCCTAATGTGGCGGGATCTTTAGTGCTATTACAACAGTACTACGCATCACTTAACGGCGGTAATTTTATGAAATCAGCAACTTTAAAAGGATTAGCCTGTCATACTGCCGATGATGATTTTGTTAGAAATGGGCCAGATCCCGTCTATGGGTGGGGGCTTTTGAATTGTTTAAACGCAGCTCTTATAATTTCACAAAATTCTACTACTGAAGCAAAAATTTTAGAAGGAACTTTAATCAGTGGGGATACCTATACCACAACTTTTGAAGCAGGAAACTCCAGCCCTATCGGTGCAACATTATGTTGGACAGATCAAGCAGGTTTTAACCAATCAGGAAATAATAACAGTACAATACCCGCTTTGGTTAACAATCTAGATATAAAAATCACAGCTCCTGATGGAACAATTTACTATCCTTGGAGATTAAATCCTGTGAGTCCTACAGGAAATGCGCTTCGAAATGATGTAAATAATGTAGATACGGTTGAAAACATTGATATTGATTCCCCAAGCGCAGGAACCTACACCCTCACTGTAAGTCACCAAGGACTTTTAGCTGGTGGTTCTCAAGATTTTTCTTTAATCATCTCTAGTTCTGATTTTGTATTGAGTACAAACTCAAACACAGAAAATGTATTAAATATCTGGCCAAACCCAGCAAAGGAAATGCTTAACTTTAAATTTGCATCCTCATCAAATGCCAGTTGTTTGGTGCAACTTGTAGATCTTCAAGGCAGAACTGTATATACAAAAAATATGTTGGGAGGAACTGCTGTAATTAAAGGACAGTTAAACACCAGTAATTATGCAAAAGGAGTCTATTTTTTATCCTTAAAACAAGGTTCTAAAAACACCTTTAAAAAAGTGATTATTCAATAAACACTCCTTATTTATAAGTACATTTAAAAGCGAATTCTAAAAAAATTCGCTTTTTTAGTTTAATACTCTAAAATTGATGTGTAATGTGTACTTTTGCGACATGGAGAAAGAAACCAAAATATACGGCCTTCGTGCCATCATTGAAGCTGTGGAAGCTGAAAATACCATAGACAAGGTTTTTTTACAAAAAGGACTGAGTGGCGAATTATACACGGAGTTAGAAAAACTATTAAAAAAACAAAATATCAACGTTTCATATGTGCCTGTTGAAAAACTAAACCGATTGACTCCACACAACCATCAAGGGGCAGTGGCCAATATGTCGCCAATTGCATTTTATAATTTGGAAGAATTGATAACCACAGTCAAAGAAACCAAAGAAAATCCATTGTTTCTCCTCCTAGACCAACTCAGTGATGTACGTAATTTTGGAGCCATTATCAGAACCGCCGAATGTACTGGCGTGGATGGAATTATCATTCAAAAAAGTGGCGCCGCTCCCATAAATGGAGATACCGTAAAAACAAGTGCAGGTGCCGTATTTAACATTCCCATCTGTAAAGTAGATCATATTAAAGATGCCATGTTTTATTTACAAGCCTCTGATATAAAAGTCATTGCCGCCACAGAAAAAACAGAAAATACTATTTTTGACATCGATTTTAAACACGGATGTGCCATAATTATGGGGTCTGAAGATCGTGGCATCAACCCTTCTATTTTGAAATTAGTGGACGACAAAGCAAAACTCCCCATGTACGGCAGTATTGCCTCTTTGAATGTTTCTGTAGCATGTGGTGCTTTTCTTTATGAAGTCGTCAGACAACGCCTCTAAACATCCTTCTCTTTGAAATTATAACGCACTTCTAAAGAACTATCTGTCGTGTGATTTTCTTCTTCTAAAATTTCTATAAAATTACCCTCCGCATCAAACTGTTGTAAAAAAGGATCTTCTGATTCATCATAATGTTCCTGTTCCCAAACATATTTGGGAGGTTTGGCAATAGACGTCTTGAAAACCAAGGCAAATGTAAACCCCACTAATAATCCTGATAAATGTCCTTCCCAAGACATGTTTTCTTTAATTGGAAAAACATACCACAACATACTACCATATAAAAAAATAACTAAAAATGAAAGAGCCGTCAGGCGGTAATGTTTAGAGAAAATCCCTTTAAAAAGCATAAAACTCATTAGTACATAGATTAGACCACTGGCACCAATATGGTAACCAGGACTTCCTATAACCCAGGTGAAAAGTCCTGAAAATAAAATTCCAAATAAAATAATCTTCCACGCAATTGGGCGGTAAAAATAAAAAAGAGCTGTTGACAACACCAATAAGGGAGTAGAATTATGGTATAAATGCTCTAAACTCCCATGAATAAAAGGACTGAAAATAACACCCCTCAAACCTGATATTGTTCTTGGAAATACACCCAAGGTATTCAAACGATATCCAAACCGAACTTCAATCCAAAATACAATCCAAATCAACAATACAAACGCTATTGGATAGCCAATGACGCCTGTAGAAAATCGAAAGGGTTGTTGTGGATTCATGGTTATAAATTTACTAAACACTAGCAAATAACCCGCCAAAAAATGGCAATATGTTAGAATGTCAGATTTATATAAAAAAAAACTTTAGTTTTGTAGGATGAATGCACCCTTAGCAGAACGCTTACGTCCAAAAAAACTGGCCGATTACATCAGTCAATCACACCTTATTGGATCCAACGGAGCATTAACACAAGCATTAAAACAAGGATTAATTCCCTCCATGATTTTTTGGGGCCCTCCTGGCATCGGAAAAACCACCCTTGCCACCATCATTGCTACCGAGTCCGAACGCCCTTTCTATACCTTAAGCGCTATTAGTTCTGGTGTAAAAGACGTGCGTGAAGTCATTGAAAAAGCCAAAACTGGTGGTGGTTTATTTACGACCAAAAACCCTATTTTATTTATTGATGAAATTCATCGTTTTAGCAAATCACAACAAGATTCACTCTTGCAAGCCGTGGAAAAAGGATGGGTCACACTGATTGGAGCCACTACTGAAAATCCAAGTTTTGAAGTCATCTCCGCCCTCCTCTCGCGTTGTCAGGTTTATACCTTAAAACCGTTTGACACCAGTGATTTAGAGGTGCTGCTAAAACGGGCTATAGAAACCGATGAACTCCTTTCAAAAAAGAAAATAAAACTCCTAGAAACCGAAGCCTTGCTGCGACTGTCAGGTGGCGATGCTCGGAAATTATTAAATATTTTTGAATTAATTGTCAATTCAGACAGTGCCACAAACGTAACCATTACAAATCAATTGGTGTTAGATAAGGTTCAAAACAGTACGGTTTTATATGACAAAACAGGCGATCAGCATTACGATATTATATCGGCCTTTATTAAATCCATTCGTGGGAGCGATCCAAATGGTGCCGTCTATTGGTTGGCACGGATGCTAGAAGGTGGCGAGGACGTGAAGTTTATTGCACGACGCATGCTTATCCTTGCGAGTGAAGATATTGGAAACGCCAACCCAACGGCTTTGGTATTAGCCAATAGCACCTTTCAGTCGGTCGCAGCAATAGGCATGCCCGAAAGTCGGATTATCTTAAGCCAATGTGCGACCTATTTGGCCTGCTCGCCAAAGAGTAATGCAGCTTATGCGGCAATCAATCAAGCAATTGATGTTGTGAAAAACACAGGGAATCTTGCTGTACCCCTAGATATTCGGAACGCACCAACTAAATTGATGAAAGATTTAGGCTATGGCGAATCGTATAAATACGCTCATAATTACGACCTGAATTTTGTGGCTCAAGAATTTTTACCAGAAGGAATCGAAAACACACAGTTTTACAAACCTGGGAACAACACCCGTGAAAATGCCCAGCAAGAATTTTTGAAACAACGTTGGAAAGACAAGTACAGTTCTTAGCGTTGAATGTTCAAAGCTTCAATCGTAGTTTTTCCATTTTCAATAGATTCACGAACCCAACTTTGTCCGCGTTTATAAATAATTCCTTCCTCCCCATCAATAATATAAACATACTCAAACAATGTTGCGTGTACGGAGTATTTAATAGTTTTAGAACGACTGTCTATAAAATTGTAGCCCGTGTTGGTTTGCTGAATAATCAATCCCGAAGCCACCTCAACGACTGGAACTGATGGAACTTCAGCAACTGATGGAGCTTCTGGTTCTTCAGAAACAATTTCAGATGTGGGTTCAATAGGTGTTACTTTTGGTGTTTTAGGCGGGGTTGGTGTAGGCAAAACAATCGTACGATCTGCCCCCACATAAGCATAATTAAATTCACTTAAAGTAAAAACATCTCGGAGTGCTTCATGATACGCTTTCTGATAATCCTTTAGTTTCGATTTTCCAATTTCGGAAGAAAAAACAACCGTATTTTTACAATTGGTCAGCAGCAGTTGTAGTTTTGTTGTTAATAACCCTTTAATCTTAACCACATTTGCGTTGAGTAGTAAACAATTGTTTTGAGCTAAATCCATTGGGTAGTTATCCGATTTATTCAGCACTGTAAATCCATTCTTTTTTAACAAGAACTTGGTTAAAGAACTCAATTGATATTGATCGTTTGATTTTAAAAAATCAAATTTATCTGGAACTGAAACGTATTTATAATCATTGATACTCAATTGAGCCCATAAACTCGTAGTGGTGCTCAATATTAAAAGAAAAACACAAATTTTAGTTTTCATTATTTTTAAATATATAGTTAAAGCCTAGTTGTAAAGATACGCTTTGTGATTTAGCTAAGTTTTGATATTCCAATAAATTATCTGCCATAATATAAAACTGCACAGGTCCTAGAGCGGCAGACATGCCTAGTCCAACATTAGTAAATGAAAACGCATCGACGGTATAGGTCGTTTTTATTTGAAGGTTTTTATAAAATTTTCTAAAATAAAATAGCGATAAAGCCCATTGTAAATGATTGGGACGTTTCATTGCAAACAGATGTGCTCCCACTCTATTTTGAAACGTTGGATCTAATTTATCAAGGCAATTACATTCTTTATTTATTTTTCTTCCAAAGTTATAACTCACCGAGCTATTGAGTTTTATGGGTCGCCATTTTGTGTACGATGTTGTGGTACTATCAATTTCAACTAATTCTTCAAAATCACTACTAACCTCATCCCAATAGTCTTGAGCCGTTTGTCCCGATGTAACTTGTGGAAATACTGATTGAACCCCATCATACTCTAGATACTTATCTAAAATAAAATTTTTAACATCCTTAGAATAGTTGATAAAACCAATGTCTTGAAGACTGGCATCTATTGTCCATTCTGGTGCAGGCTGATGGGTAAATCCAAGATCGATTCCAACACCAAGGTTTCCGCCAAATAATAAGCGTTTTTTTAGAACCTCTAATTCATCATTAACGTCGGGTTCTCTTAGAAATGAAATTCCAGATGTTTGTAATTTCATGTCTAGATCAAAGATGTGATTCAAATTATTATTAGCAGTCGGAACCGTTATAAAAGAACCTTGATTTTTTGTTGAGGACAGCTGTGCAATGCTAGAATAGATTTTACCCCTGATTCCTAAGGTCCATTTAGAATTAATTTTTTTATTCACTCCTATATGAAATACAGATAACACTTCAGCACTCACGCTCAACTGACCAAAATCGAAACGCCTGTTTAAATTATTGTAATTGCCTTCATTAGCTAGGATTGCATAATCTTTTGGGAAATAGGTAAATATATCGGATTCTTGATACATTCCAAAGGAAATAAATAACTTGTCTTCTAAAGATGTGTTTACAGAAAATCCTGCTGAAAAAATATCTAATTGTTGGTTAAACCCAACAAAGTCCTTTGAATCCATACTATATGCAACCTCTCTAAGTTTTTGATTAAAATCTCTTCCATCATCAGCAAAAATATCAAATGCAGAAAATCCAGTGATGCCAGCATTAAAATGTATATGAGACAGTATCGGAACTCCGATATATCCACGGTAATCGACTTGGCCTCCAGGATTTAAAAGAAGCTGTTGCGGCACTTCTTTAAACCCGTATAAAAGCTGCTTGTTTTGTGAATGTAGAGACACAAAAACCCCTAAAAAGAAAAGCCATTTCATGAGGATATTTTTAAATAGAACACTCCTTTTGACACCAACAAAATACTCCCTTCAGAATCAGGAGTTAAAATGACACTCGTAGGATTTGAAATCATGGTGATTGTAATCTCTAATTTAAGAGTAGATTTTAGAGCTAATAAATTCATATTTTCAAAAACTTCTATGTGTTCAGTAAACAGGAGGGTATTTGTAGGAGAATTGTCAATATCTATCGAAAATGTATGTTGAAGCGCGTCTGCACTATCATAAAAATCCATCTTAATCTGAAAAGCCTTGTTAATACTATTCGTAATTCCAAAAACCAATTCGGCTTTTATAAGGTTGTCAACACTAAAATCTGAGTTGAAAACATCAAAAATAACCTGATCAGAAATGGATGGCAATTCTGCCCCTGAGGAATCAACAAAGGATGCAGCCGGTTCTTGAGCATTTACTAAATTAGCTTCCACGATAGGATATATAATAAGCGTATCATATTGTTCAAAATCTGTATCCTTGATACATGAGAAACAAGTTCCTAACACAAAAAGTAAGGATATGTATTTTATAAAGAAAGATTGTGTTTTCATAATAAATTAGGGTTATAGTATCCTATTAAACGAAAAAATTACAATTTTATGCTTTAAATATACTTTTTTAATTCTAATAAATGATCCACACCAATAATATCCGCTGCTAGAGTTTCTTTGTGATAATTAAAACAAATCGCTTCCATTCCAAAATTAAGTGCACCCATAACATCCGCCTCAAGATTATCTCCTATCATCAAACTTTCTTCTGCCGTTGCTTTAGCCATTTGAAGTGCATGGTTAAAAATCTTAGGGTTTGGTTTCTTGACGCCCACCATTTCAGAGTTGGTGACTGTATGAAAAAAATGATCAATATTCGATTGGTTTAATTTTCCATGCTGAACCTCTTTGAACCCATTAGTGATGATGTGAAGTCTATAGTTTGGTTGCAAGTATTCTAAAAGTTCAATCGTTCCTGGGAATAAGTGATTAAACGTTGACAAGTGCAAAATATAATCATCTGACAATTTATGGATAACTCTTGTTGACACCTCCATATCTAATGTTTTAAAGGCATCATTGAGACGGGCAAATTTCAAGCTCTTTTTATCAATCTTCTCTTCTCGATACAGCTTCCAGTACTGCAGATTGATAGGCACATAAACCTCCAAAAAAGAATTCAAATCAATATCTAAATTATTTAATTTAAATATTTTATCAAAAGTCAATGCGGAGTTTTTATCAAAATCCCAAAGGGTATGATCAAGATCGAAAAAAATATGTTTTTTATGATGAAATGTCATTTGAGCTGTCTAATATTATATTAAATAAGGATTTGAAATCGGACCAACGCTTAAAGGAGCTAAACGCATAATTATGAAAAATAAATGTAAACCTTCCATTAACCTTCTTAACTTCTGAAATGGCTTTTAGCAAGGTTTCTTTTTTGTCTAAAAATGAAGCGTGTTTAAGCAGTACAAAATCCATCAATTGAAAGGGGTGAATCATCAGGGGTGTTTGGATTTCATAATCTAAATCATAAAACAAAAACGGGGTGCAAGTACCCGCTCTAAATCCAATCGAATCTGGATACCCCATTGTATAATCTGCATTAATCTCAAGATCAATAAAATTTCGATACGTCGTTGGTAAATTCACTTTAGAAAACGATGAACGTGCCGAGGTGGTCACGAAGTTTACAATTGCATCCATTTGTCGTTTTTCTGATTTCATGACCTCAATAGAATCCAATGCCATATAAGAGGCTTTGATCCCTACATTACAATAATCAGCCAACGATTTAATCAAAGAAACAAACTCCTTTTTATTGATGCTGTTATTTTTATCATAAGTCGTTAATTTTCCAATTAGAAAAAATATATTGAACTTGTTTTGTGTTGTTTTTTGACGGTTTATAATCCATTTAAAATTGTCATAGGGATCTTTTTTAAATCCAAACAACACTGGAAAACGCTCGAACAATAACTTAAACCGAAACCGATATAAATCAGATCCAATTCCTCCTAAGGTTCTTAAAAATCCTTTATTTTTAAAATAATACGCGACAGGTACATCAATCACGGGATTAATTGAAAACTTACGAGAATCGAACTCGTAGTTTGGATACTGTACTTGTAGAGCTTCTTTAAATTTATATGCCCATATGTCAATCACAGGTTGGTGTAAAAACCCCGATTTAAAGGCTAAACTTTCTTCTTTGGTAAAACGTCCATAGCTATCTTTAACATGCGGTAAATACTCTTCATATCGACTTAACAAATAAAAGGCTGCAGAGAAAATATCAAATGGAATGTGACTTTTTTCTCCACTAGCAAAAAAGCATTTTGTATCCTCCCAAATCTGAACATTAAGTTCTAAATCCGACAAACCTTGTTCTAACAACAGGCCATTGCTTCTGACAAAAAACTCACTTCCTAAGGGCTGAGCTCCATATGACATTTTAAGACCATCATGGGCAATAAACTCTTCAATTACATTTGTGAAAGAAACAGGGATGTAGAGAATTCTTGTACAGATTTGTTTAAAAACAAATTTGAGTCTAGGAGTAATCTTAGAAGTATATACTAACAGCATTATATTAAGCGTTCATCGGCAAAACTAAAATAGGTCTTTTCTGCGACAATTATATGATCTAAGACTTTAATATCTAAACTTTCTGCTGCCAATTTGAATTTTTCCGTTAATTGGGTATCCGATTTACTTGGTATGAGTGACCCAGAGGGATGGTTGTGTACCAAAATAATAGCTATAGCAGAATGCTCTAGTGCTTGCTTCATAACAATACGAACGTCAACAATAGTGCTTGTCATCCCTCCTTTACTCAATTGTGTTTTCGCTAAAATCTTATTGGAGTTATTGAGAAACAAAACCCAAAATTCTTCATGAGAAAGATGCCCTAAAAGCGGATTCATAATCTCAAAAACCGATTTGCTTGATTTGATTTTATCTAATTGCTTTTGATCCGTTTCGCGACGACGACAGCTTAGTTCCATGGCAGCCGCAATTTTAATAGCTTTTGCCTCCCCTATTCCTTTGAACTTCATTAATTGAGTGGTTGACAATTTACCTACGTTTTGCAAATCGTGATCGACACTTGCTAAGATTCGTTTGGATAAATCTACTGCCGTTTCATGTACCGATCCAGAGCCAATTAAAATCGCTATTAATTCTGCATTGCTTAAAGAACGAGGGCCTTTATCTCTTAATTTTTCACGGGGACGGTCGTCATGAGACCAATTTTTTATGGAGAATGATTTGGGGGACATTGTCATAAATTTTGAAGTTATTTTTTTATTTAAGAGATCAACTTAAGTCAGAAACCTTCGTTTTAAGAGTTTCAAAATCCAAGTTACCATAACTTCCAGAGCTCATAAGTAACACTGTTTTTTGAGCAAACTCCAAGGAAGTTATATAGTTTTTAAAACGTGTAGGATCTGTAAAAACAATCAAGTCCTCACGCTCAAAAGCAGTTTCTATTTGAGTTTCGCTTACCGAATCTAATTTTTTTATTTCAACGGCCTGTGGCGAATAAAACACCACTGCTGTATCTGCAGCATCTAAAGTTCCCTTATACTGTTCTAGAAATGTAGTATTTAAACTACTATAGGTATGTAATTCTAAACAAGCAACAAGAGGGCGGTTTGGATATTGGGATTTAACAGCTTCTGTAGTCGCTTTAACCTTACTTGGAGAGTGTGCAAAATCTTTATACACCACACAACTCGTATTTTCTGCTACTTTTTCTAAGCGTTTACTCGCCCCTGAAAAACTAGAAATTGCTTCGTAAAAATCATCCTGATCAACCCCCATTTGTTGGCAAATCCACTTTGAACCTGCAAGATTATTTAAGTTATGGGCTCCAAAAACTTCGAGCGGAAGAGGACCTTCTTTTGTGTCTAAATAGGTGACCCCTTCTTCAATGGTATGCTCAGGAGTTTGATACGGAAATTTACGAATTTGATTCTCGCTGTCTTCAACAATTGATTTCACATGAGGATCCTCGGTATTGTAAGAAATACTCCCTCCAACTGTGATACTATCTACAAAAATTTTAAACTGATCTAGGTAATTTTCAAAAGTTGGAAACACGTTGATATGATCCCATGCAATGCCACTTAAGAGTGCGATATTCGGTTGGTATAAATGAAATTTTGGGCGGCGATCAATTGGAGAACTTAAATATTCATCGCCCTCAAGAACCATAAAATCGGCATCATCGGTAAGTTTTACCATCACATCAAACCCTTCCAACTGCGCACCTACCATATAATCAACTTCGATATCATGGTAATTTAAAACGTGTAATATCATCGCTGTGATGGTTGTTTTTCCATGACTTCCGCCTATCACCACGCGTGTTTTATGTTTCGATTGTTCGTATAAAAACTCAGGATATGAATATATTTTCAGTCCTAATTCTTGTGCTTTCAAGAGTTCAGGATTGTCCTGCTTAGCATGCATTCCAAGGACCACTGCATCTAAATTTTTAGTAATTTTTTCAGAGAACCATCCAAAACTAGTTGGCAACAGTCCAGCAGCGTTTAATCGCGATTTAGAAGGCTCAAAAATAGTGTCATCACTTCCTGTAACTTGCATTCCTTTATGGTGAAGTGCCAACGCTAAATTATGCATCGCAGCACCTCCAATTGCAATAAAATGTACATTCATAGTATAAGTTTATGAGAGGTAAATATACGTAATGAGCTTAGATTTCTTTAAGGCTTTAACAATAAAATTAATTGCTTTTCTTCCAATGCAGATTTGAAATCAGGTTTGATTGAAAGTGCTTTTTCAATGGAGTTAAGTGCCTCGGGGGGATTTTTTTGAAGTTTAAATAACTGGGCTTGAAGCACATATGCAACCTCTAAAGGTTCGTTTTCTTTAGAGGAAAAATCATCTATATAAACTTGGAGATAATGGTGTCCTAAAGAAAGTTGTGTGTTATGAACAACACAGGCTTTAGCAACAAGAAAATGCAGCGAATTATAGTGTGTATTTATATACGTTTCCTTTGATCCATCCGATTGAAAAAAAGCTAATTCCTCTAGGCTTTCCAACCCTTTTTTATAATACGTTTTTGCTAAATCCTCTTGGTTTGAGTTTTCATAAATATATGCTTTGGCAAAATATCCATTAAGCTTGGAAAACTGTTCTAATTCACTGGCATAAACTAATGCCTTGTTGTAACTCCCTCCTAAAAACCCAGGTAATTGAGTGTATAATTCTACCATTGCCCAGCGAACCTCCATGTGAGTGGGATCTAATTCTGCCGCTTTAAAAAATGACATTTTTACTTTAGAGATTAATCCGACTGCCTTTAATTTTGAGCCCTCTTTTGCTAGTTTCCCCAAAACGCCTCCGTACTTATAATTATATGTAGCATTCTCAGGAGCTAAATCGCAAAGCTGTTCGTAATACGCAGCTGCTTTGTCCCAATTGCTTTGAAAACCATAGGCATCTCCCATCAATTCTAACAGTAGCAAATCTTGAGGAGATTTAGATAAATAAACCTCTAACTTTTGAACCGCTTGGGTGTAGTTTTTAGCTTCAAATAAGGGGTCAATTTCTTTGGTATAGTTTTGACCTATTAAGAAACATGGGCATAACAAAATTAGTAAGAGTTTTTGCATGCCTTTAGTCTTTTAACGGTTTAACATCGCCCACAAACTATCTTTGAGTTGAATAATTCCTGTTTGGGCTACCGATGAAATAAACAAATAATCGATGGGCAATTCAGCATCCAGCTCTTGGGTAAGTTCCGTCTTTAGTTCTTCATCCAGCATATCACTTTTAGAGATAGCAATCAGACGATCCTTGTCGAGCATCTCTGGATTATAACGACGCAATTCATCCAGTAAAATATCATATTGTTTTCTGATATCGTCCGCATCTGCAGGAATCAAAAACAATAAAATAGAGTTTCTTTCGATATGACGTAAAAAATAATGTCCCAAACCTTTTCCTTCTGCAGCACCTTCAATAATTCCTGGGATATCAGCCATCACAAAGGATTGGTAATCGCGGTATTCTACAATCCCTAAATTTGGTTTTAAAGTCGTAAACTCATAATCGGCAATCTTTGGTTTTGCAGATGTAACTACGGAAAGCAATGTTGATTTACCTGCATTTGGAAATCCAACCAACCCAACATCTGCTAAGATTTTGAGTTCGAGAGTCACATATTTTTCTTCCATTGGAAGTCCAGGTTGTGCATAGCGTGGAGTTTGGTTTGTTGAAGATCTAAAATGCCAATTTCCTAAACCGCCTTTACCTCCTTCACAAAGAATAACTTCTTCATGGTTTTCAGTAATTTCAAAAAGAATTTCATTCGTATCTGTATCTCTAAGAACCGTTCCTAAAGGCACATCAATATACACATCTTCTCCGTCTGCTCCCGTACTACGACTTTTACTACCGCTACCTCCGTGACCAGCCCTAAAGTGGCGTTTAAATTTCAAGTGGTGTAAGGTCCAAAGATGTTCATTTCCACGAACAATCACATGGCCTCCACGACCCCCATCACCCCCATCGGGACCTCCTTTTGTGATGAATTTCTCACGATGAAGGTGTACAGATCCCTTTCCTCCGTTTCCAGAGCAGGCAAACATTTTTACATAATCTACAAAATTACCTTCAGTCATCTAATGAGTTTTATGTTACAGCGTATTAATTACTGTATTCAATCGGACCGTAATATCTTCTACTGATCCAACGCCATCCACGCCAAAATACTTATTCTTTGCCGCATAATACGACTTTAATATAGCGGTTTCAGCGTAATATATTTTTATTCTATTTCTAACGACCGTTTCATTAGCATCATCTGGTCTTCCGCTAGTTTCACCCCTTTTAAGAAGGCGTTCAACCAAAACCTCATCGTCCACTTCCAAAGCAATCATAGCACTGATTTCAGTATTATAAGAACTTAAAAGCCTGTCTAAAGCTTCAGCCTGTAATACATTTCTGGGAAATCCATCAAAAATAAATCCTTTTGAATCTAAATTTTTAGCGACTTCTGCACTTAGCATATCAATCGTAACTTGATCTGGAACCAACTCGCCTTTATCCATAAAAGACTTGGCTAATGTTCCTAATTCGGTTTCATTTTTAATATTAAAACGAAACACATCTCCAGTTGAGATATGGATCAAACCATAGGTCTCTTTTAAAAAAGCGGCTTGTGTTCCTTTACCAGCGCCCGGAGGGCCAAATAATACTAGATTTTTCATTTTTATTCAATCTTTTAAAATACGGACTACAAAATTGGGTCATTCTTTGTAACTAAAATCAAGCTACAAAGATAATCAATTGTTAAGGTTTTGATTCGTTTTGATGCCCGATTTTAGTGTTCGATTTCATTTTTAAGTGTATTTTTGTAATGTATTTATAAATTCATTCAAGAAAATCTTAAAATGGAGTATTTCTCGTCAAACTTCAAACTTGGTATTTTAGGTGGAGGTCAGCTCGGAAAAATGTTACTTTACACAACCCGAAAATTTGACATTTATACCTGTGTTTTAGACCCCAGTCCAGAAGCTCCTAGCAAACTTGCCTGTAATGAATTCTTTGAAGGAGATTTAATGGATTATGACACCGTTTATAATTTCGGAAAAAAAGTAAATACCCTCACCATTGAAATTGAAAATGTCAATGTCAATGCCCTCAAAGCACTCGAAAAAGAAGGCATAACTGTATTTCCTTCTTCAAAGACGTTAGAAACCATCCAAAATAAAGCAAAACAAAAATTGTTTTATGTCGATCATAATTTACCCACAGCAGCTTTCAATAGGTTTTCCTACACCAATGAAATTTACACCGCCATTGAGCACAGCAGTATTGCGTTTCCGTTTGTATGGAAAAGCGCTCAGTTTGGTTATGACGGCACGGGCGTGAAAATCGTACGCACCATTACAGATTTAAAAGACTTGCCAAATGTGGAGTGCATTACCGAAGATCTTGTACCTTTTAAAAGTGAATTGGCAGTGATTGTCGCGAGGAATGAAAAAGGAGATGTAAAAGTGTATCCTGTTGTAGAAATGGAGTTTCATCCAGAGGCAAATCAAGTCGAATATGTATTATGCCCCGCAAGAATCTCAAAAGACATTGCAAAGAAAGCAGAATTAATTGCACTAAAAACATCCGCTGCATTTGAACACGTGGGACTTTTAGCCGTTGAACTGTTTCTTACACAAGACGATGAAATCCTAATCAACGAAGTTGCTCCTAGACCTCATAATTCAGGACACCAAACCATAGAAGCAAGTTATACCTCCCAATTCGAACAACACATCAGAGCGATTTTGGGCTTACCAATGGGCAGTACCGAAAACAAACTAAGTGGCGTAATGGTTAATTTAGTAGGCGCTGAAAATAACACAGGTGAAGTCATTTATAAAAACATAGAAAAATTAATGGAGATGGAGGGTGTGACGCCACACATCTATGGAAAGAAACAAACACGTCCCTTTCGCAAAATGGGACATGTAACCATCGTTAATTCTAATATCGATACTGCACGTACAATCGCCCAAAAAGTAAAACAAACAATCAAAGTAATAAGTAAATAATATGGCACAAGTAGGAATCATTATGGGAAGCGACAGCGACATGCCTGTCATGAAAGAAGCAATTTCAATTCTAGAAGGATTTGACATCCAATTCGAAGTGGATATCGTATCTGCACACCGAACCCCTGAAAAGTTATTTGAATATGGATCAAAAGCACATCAACGTGGATTGAAAGTCATCATTGCCGGAGCAGGAGGTGCTGCACATTTACCTGGAATGATTGCCTCTTTAAGTCCTTTACCAGTTATTGGAGTCCCTGTAAAATCTAGCAACTCTATTGACGGATGGGACTCTATATTATCCATCTTACAAATGCCTGGAGGGGTTCCTGTGGCGACCGTTGCTTTAAATGGTGCTAAAAATGCAGGCATCTTAGCAGCACAAATTATTGGTGCTTCTGACAGCTGTGTTTTAGATAAAATATTGGTTTATAAAGAAGGAATGAAAGCTAAAGTCATGGAGGCATCTAAAAATATTAACCCCTAAGTTTTCCCTAAATAACCCCTATGAACGTACTCGATACGCGTTTTGAAACGCCTTACAATACCGCACCTTTTTCAAAAATTAAAACAGAGACCTTTTTACCTGCATTTGTAAAAGCGATTGAAAGTGCCAAAATTGAAATTAGTCAGATTGTTGAAAATAAAGCAACCCCTTCATTTGAAAATACAATTGAAGCCTTAGAATATACAGCAGAGCAACTCGATCGTATTTCTAGTATTTTCTTTAATTTGAATGCCGCAGAAACCAATGAAGAAATTCAAAAAATAGCGCAGGAAGTATCCCCGTTGCTAACTGAATTTTCAAATGATGTGGCTTTAAACACAGCGCTTTTTGAACGCGTTAAATCCGTTTACAACAACAAAGAATCACTTTCATTAACAGAAGAACAAAAAACACTTTTAGATAAAAAATATAAAGGATTTTCTAGAAATGGTGCCAACCTCAACTCCAAACAAAAAGAGCTATTACGTGCTATTGACAAAGAGCAAAGCCAACTGAAACTTACCTTCGGAGAAAACATTTTAGCTGAAACGAACCGGTATGAACTTCTCATTTCCAAACAGTCAGATTTAGATGGACTGCCAGAAGGTGCCATTGAAGCTGCCAAACAACTTGCGGATGAAAAGAACAAAAAAGGCTGGTTGATTACTCTTGACTATCCGAGCTATATACCGTTTATGACTTATGCAAAAAATAGAGCCTTACGAAAAAAACTTGCCCTGGCATTTGGACAAAAAGGGTTTCAAAATGATGCTTTAGACAATCAAGCCATTGTATTAAAAATTGCGCAGTTACGTTACAAAAGAGCACAACTTCTTGGTTACCAAACACATTCTCATTTTGTATTGGAAGAACGAATGGCTAAAACACCTGAAACCGTACGCACTTTTTTAGAAGACCTCTTGGAAAAAGCACTGCCAGCTGCCAAAAAAGAATTTGATGAACTGGAGCGTTTTGCCAAAAAACTAGACGGTATTGAGCGTTTGGAAAAATGGGACAGTGCTTATTATTCTGAAAAGCTAAAACAGCAACGCTTCAATTTTGATGACGAACAATTAAAACCTTACTTTAAATTAGAAAATGTCATTGAAGGTGCTTTTGTGGTTGCCAAAAAATTATTTGGATTACAGTTTATTCAAACAGATGTAATTGACACCTATCACAACGAGGTAATGACCTACAAAGTTGAGGACTCAGAACATAACTTAGTAGCCATTTTTTACGCAGATTTTTTTCCGAGAGCTGGCAAACGCAATGGTGCTTGGATGACCTCATTCAAATCTCAATATGTAAAAAACACAGTAAACGAAAGACCACACGTATCCATCGTTTGTAATTTCACAAAACCGACTGCGACAAAACCCTCTTTATTAACGTTTAACGAAGTGACCACACTTTTTCACGAGTTTGGACATGCCCTTCATGGAATGCTAGCAAACACCGTATATCCGAGTTTGTCGGGAACAAGTGTGGCATGGGACTTTGTAGAACTTCCAAGTCAAATTATGGAAAATTGGTGTTATGAGAAAGAAGCGTTAGCACTCTTTGCAAAGCATTACGAAACGGGTGAAATCATCCCTATGGATCTTATTGACAAAATAAAAGCAGCTTCTACTTTTCAACAAGGAATGCAAACACTTAGACAATTGAGTTTTGGATTATTGGACATGAGTTGGCACGGTATTAACCCAACTGAAATAACTGATGTAAAGCAGCATGAAACCGCTGCATTCCTAGAAACACAATTGTTTCCAGATGTCCCACAAAACTGTATGTCAACAGCATTTGCACACATATTTCAAGGGGGCTATTCATCAGGATATTACAGCTACAAATGGGCTGAGGTTTTGGATGCGGATGCGTTTGAGTATTTTAAAGAAAATAATCTTTTTGACCCACAAATTGCTACGGCTTTCAAAACACATATTTTAAGTAAAGGAGGCACACAAGACCCCTTAGAATTATATGTTAAATTTCGAGGGCAAAAACCAAAATCAGAAGCCTTATTAAAAAGATCCGGTCTTTTGAACTAGAGTCAAAATAACCACAAAAAGAAGAGCGAAAACAGGGATGGATTCTACCCAAAAAGAAGCGTAATATCGCCCCTGTTGTTTCTGGCTTTTAGCCAAAAGCACTGCCGATAGGACTCCAATAAAGCAGGCTGTTAAAAAGATATTATGACTGAATTTATGTTTAAAAAATTCTAACAAAATAGAATCCCCTAACAAAGCAAATCCTATAATCTTAGTGTTTTTAATTCCAATTTTTTGTGGAATGGTTGAAAGGTGAACTTGATCTTCGTCTAAATCGCGAATTTCAAAAGGAAGCATTAAAACAATAACGATAAATGTACGTTGTACCACTAAAATCCAATGATTCATATTGAGTGCTAGTTTAGATTCTAAAACAGGTAATACCACCGTTGTCATCGCCCAAACAACTGCAATAATATAAATTTTAACACCCCCTATTGACCTTAAGTTTTTCGGAGTCTTAACTCCCATAGGAATTGCATAGAAAAAAGTGATCAATCCTAAAAACACAAAGAGAATTTGACTGTTTTGCTGCAGTTGAAAAAATACAGACACAAACCCTATCAAACTCAAAACAGACACCAATTGAATGTATTTTAATCGAGTTGTAAGAGAGCGGTAATAAAACTTGGTAAAACCAAAATACTTGACAAAATTATAGCCAGCAACTGACGCACAAAAAGCAGCCGCATAAAAAATTATTGGAATATTTAATTCGAATTCATAAGCTGTTAAAACACAAAAAGAAAGCACTGCAAATGCAACATGCATACTACTATTTATATAAAAATCAAGGAAGCTCTTAAAACGAATCATAAAACAAAAATAAGTAAACTGTTAATAACCCTTTTATTTGTTTGATAACTTTAATTTTTAGAAAATTAAATCTTTATTAAATTCCTTAATTTTGCTATCTATTTATGAATCTTTCACGATGAAAACAGATGTATTTGCCGCAAGGCATATCGGACCAAAAGAAGCACACTGCAATGAGATGTTAAAGCTTGTTGGGTCAAATTCTATCGAAGAATTAATCAGTGAAACCGTTCCCGATAACATTCGACTCCAATCTCCCTTAAACTTAGAAGCGCCTTTAAGTGAGCAAGAATATATTGAACACATTCACCAGCTCGCCTCAAAAAACAAGGTCTATAAATCTTTTATTGGAATGGGCTACCACCCTTCCAATCTTCCAGCGGTTATTCAAAGAAATATTCTAGAAAATCCGGGATGGTACACGGCTTATACACCCTACCAAGCTGAGATTGCTCAAGGACGTTTAGAAGCATTGCTCAATTATCAAACCATGATTTCTGACTTGACAGGAATGGAGCTTGCCAATGCCTCATTATTAGACGAAAGTACGGCTGCTGCTGAAGCAATGGCACTCTTATTTGCAGTCCGTCCAAAAACGCAAGTAAAAGCGGGCACTGTAAAGTTTTTTGTTTCGGATGAAGTGCTGCCACAAACACTTTCTGTCTTAAAAACACGTGCAACTCCGATTGGGATTGAACTTGTAGTAGGAGCTGTTAACAATTTCGATTTTTCAACAGATTTTTTTGGCGCACTTCTTCAATATCCAGGAAAATCGGGGCTGATTATGGATTTGAATAACTTTATTTCTAAGTCGAACCAAAACGATATTAAAGTAGCGGTTGCTGCTGATATTCTTAGTTTAGTTGTTTTAGAAGCTCCCGGTAAAATGGGTGCAGATGTCGTAGTAGGCACTACCCAACGTTTTGGAATTCCGATGGGTTATGGTGGGCCGCATGCTGCCTATTTTGCAACAAAAGAACTCTACAAACGATTTATTCCCGGTAGAATTATTGGAGTCACTAAGGACATGGATGGCAATCGTGCTTTGCGAATGGCACTCCAAACACGCGAACAACATATCAAAAGAGATCGGGCAACTTCCAATATTTGTACTGCACAAGTATTATTGGCGGTAATGGCAGGAATGTATGCCGTATATCACGGGCCAAAAGGTCTGAAATATATTGCTAATAAAGTTCATTATACCGCCGTTGCTTTAGCGGAAGCTTTAGAAGGTTTAGGTTTTAAATTAGTACATCAGTCCTTTTTTGACACCATTCAAGTTCGTGTAACAGAGAATTCTAATCTCAAAACTAACGCAGAACAAAAAGAAGTTAATTTTTATTATCCAGATGCAACAACCGTTTCTATATCGATAAATGAAACAACAACGCTCTCGGATCTTAATTTGATTGTTTCCATTTTTACGGAGGTTTATAGCAAAAAGACAACACAGCTTCAAGTCGTGAGTTCCAACATAAGAATCCCAGAAACCACACAACGTCAATCTGATTTCATGACCAATGTAATTTTTAACAGTCACCACTCAGAAACGGAACTGATGCGTTACATAAAGCGTTTGGAACGCAAAGATTTGTCCTTAAACTTTTCGATGATTTCATTGGGATCTTGTACGATGAAACTCAATGCTGCGGTAGAAATGCTGCCACTAAGCTGGCCAAACTGGGGTAATATTCACCCGTTCGCTCCCCTAGATCAAGTGGAAGGCTACCGAACGGTCCTCACTAAACTCGAAGCACAACTCACAGAAATCACCGGGTTTGCAGGAACCTCCCTACAACCAAACTCAGGAGCACAAGGAGAATTTGCTGGATTGATGGTCATAAGAGCCTATCATGAATCTAGAGGCGATCAGCACCGCAAAATCTGTATCATTCCATCCTCTGCACACGGAACCAACCCCGCAAGTGCCGTAATGGCTGGCATGAAAGTGGTGGTGACAAAATCATCTGAAAACGGAAATATTGATGTTGAGGATTTAAGAGAAAAAGCAACACTCCATAAGGATAATTTAGCAGCCTTAATGGTAACTTATCCCTCCACACACGGAGTATATGAATCTGCAATTAAAGAAATTACTCAAATCATTCATGACAATGGTGGACAGGTTTATATGGATGGCGCAAACATGAATGCACAAGTAGGTCTTACAAATCCTGGAAATATTGGTGCCGATGTATGTCACTTGAACCTTCACAAAACATTTGCAATTCCACATGGTGGAGGAGGTCCGGGCGTTGGCCCTATCTGTGTTGCAAAACAATTAACCCCCTTTTTACCAGGAAACCCCCTAATTGAAACAGGAGGATCAGCAGCCATTAATTCCATTTCTGGCGCACCCTTTGGATCTTCCTTAGCTTGTTTGATCTCTTACGGCTATATCAAAATGCTTGGAGCTGAAGGATTGACAAACTCAACAAAAATTGCGATCCTTAATGCCAACTATATCAAAGAACGCCTTCAAGGGCATTACAACACATTATACTCTGGAGAACAAGGACGTGCAGCTCATGAAATGATTATCGATTGTCGCAGTTTTAAAACAAATGGCATTGAAGTAGTGGACATTGCAAAACGATTGATGGACTTTGGGTTTCATGCACCTACAGTTTCCTTTCCTGTTGCTGGCACTATGATGATTGAACCCACAGAAAGTGAAGGAAAAGCAGAAATGGATCGTTTTTGTGATGCTATGATTGCAATTCGAAAAGAAATAGAAACCGCCACCAAAGACCAACCTAACAACCCCCTAAAAAATGCTCCCCATACTCAAGAAATGCTCACCAAAGATGTATGGGAATTTCCTTACAGTAGAGCCGTCGCTGCATTTCCATTAGATTATATAAAAGAAGATAAATTTTGGCCGTCTGTCCGTCGAGTCGATGACGCGTATGGCGATCGAAATTTAATATGTACATGTGCACCAATAGAAGCATATGAAGAAGCTTAATACACATACTATGAATATCAAAATTACAGGAGTCGGGAGTTACATTCCAAAACTAGTACAGAAAAATGAAGCCTTTCAACAACATTCATTTTTAAACATTGATGGATCTGAAATCCCATCCTCTAATGAGGTAATCGTAAAAAAATTTAAAGCCATAACTGGCATTTCCGAACGCCGCTACGCAGAAGACCATCTAACGGCTTCTGATTTAGGGGCATTGGCCGCTGAAAAAGCCATAACCGATGCAGGGATCGATCCTGAAACTTTAGACTATATCATTCTTGCACATAACTTTGGAGATGTCAAATCGGGTTCTATTCAAAGTGATATTTTACCTTGTTTAGCTGCGCGTGTCAAAAACAGTTTAAAAATAAAAAATCCAAAATGTGTGGCCTATGACATTCTTTTTGGATGCCCAGGTTGGGTTGAAGGGGTCATTCAAGCACAAGCTTTTATTAAAGCAGGGATGGCAAAAAGATGTTTAGTCATCGGAGCCGAAACACTCTCAAGAGTGGTCGATCCACACGACAGAGACTCCATGATTTATTCAGATGGAGCTGGTGCTACCATTATTGAAACAACAGAAGAAGATGGTGGAATATTATCACACGAATCTGCTTCTTACACACTTGACGAGGTTTATCATTTGTTTTTTGGATGTTCAAACAACAAATCTTTTGAGGAAGATACACGTTTCATTAAAATGTATGGACGTAAAATATATGAGTTCGCTTTATCAAATGTACCTGCAGCCATGAAAACATGTTTGGACAATAGCGGTATGGACATTAAGGACGTGAAAAAAATATTGATTCATCAAGCCAATGAAAAAATGGACGAGGCCATTGTAAATCGATTCTACAGACTTTACAAAACACCTGTCCCTGAAAGTGTTATGCCGATGAGTATCCACAAATTAGGAAACAGTTCCGTCGCAACTGTACCAACCTTGCTAGACCTCATCAAAAATGGTCATATGAAAGACCATGAACTTCATAAAGGAGATCTTGTTATATTTGCTAGTGTCGGTGCAGGAATGCACATCAACGCTATCACCTATAAATACTAATATGTACGCCACTAATTTTCCTAAGAAACGTTACAAGCACACACTGGAATTTCTCAAGCAACACATTGTGCCAACAGAAACTATTTTGGATTTAGGGGTTGAAAATCCGTTTTCTGAAATTCTAAAAACAGAAGGCTATACTGTAAGCAATACTTTGGGAGAAGATTTGGATGTTGATACGACCACTATTGGAACGCACTCTTCTGATGTTGTGACCGCTTTTGAAATTTTTGAACATTTGCTCTCCCCTTTTACGGTTTTAAAAAATATCAAATCCAAAAAACTTGTAGCCAGCATCCCTCTCAGATTGTGGTTTGCTTCTGCTTACCGAAGTAAAACAGACCCTAGAGATCGCCATTTTCATGAGTTTGAATCTTGGCAATTTGATTGGTTATTAGAAAAAGCAGGATGGAAAATTATTGCTACTAAAAAATGGACGAATCCTACCAATAAAATTGGGTTCAGACCTTTGCTCCGTTGGTTTACGCCGAGGTATTATATTGTTTATGCCGAAAGAATTTGAGATTTTATATTGTCATACCGGCCCATAATGAAGCTGATTTTATTGGCAGCACACTCCATTCACTCATAAGTCAAAGTTTACGCCCTACCAAAATTGTGGTAGTGGACGACCATTCATCTGATGCAACAGCATCCATTGTTACAGATTTATCTAAACAATACCCCTGGATTTCATTGGTTTCAAATTCCTCAACAGATGCACACTTGCCTGGCGGAAAAATTATCAATGCTTTTTACAAAGGCTATGAATCCTTAGATTCGGAATATGATGTTATTTGTAAATTTGATGCAGATGTAATATTCCCAGAAAATTATTTAGAAACTCTTGTTCAGCACTTTTCCAACAACACAAAACTTGGAATGGTTGCAGGGCATTGTTATATAGAACAAAATGGAAGCTGGGTGTTAGAAAACCTAACCTCCAAGAACCACATTCGAGGGGGATTGAAAGCATACAAAAAAGCGTGTTTTTCGGATATTGGAGGGCTCAAAAAATCGATGGGATGGGATACTATTGACGAATTATTGGCACTTTATCACGGCTGGGAATTTGAAACGGACGCGGCTTTGCATGTCAAACATCTGAAACCAACAGGCGCAAATTATAATAAGAGTGCCAAATATTTGCAGGGAACTGCCCTCTATAAAATGCGCTACGGCTTTGTTTTAGCCTTTTTATCCGCCTTAAAATTAGCTTACAAAAAACGTCGAATCACTCTTTTATGGGATTATATCTTAGGCTATATAAAAGCATCCAAGAAGAATGAACCCTTTTTAATTAATGAAGATCAGGGAGCGTTTGTAAGAACGTATCGTTGGAAAAATATCAAGCGTAAATTTAGACTTCTACGCTAACCATCCAATTCAATTCGTCAGGAAGTGTTCCAATTCTAACGCCGTTGATGGTGTCCAAAACCAATTGCCCCACAGGACTTGAATCCGAGACGTGAATGAGCGAATCTTTATATCCAATCTCCTGAATCATTGCAATACCCACGGCAGTACCTGTTCCAAATGCTTCTTCTAATTGACCGTTATTTGAGGCTTCAACAACCTCATCAATTGTGATGGGTCGCTCTACGACTTCATAGCCTTTGTGACGTAAAAGATCAATCACACTCATTCGTGTAATTCCTGCTAAAATTGAACCATCCAAAGAAGGGGTGACAAATCCGCCATTAATCTTAAAAAAGATATTCATGGTGCCTACTTCTTGGATGTACTTAAATTCATTGGCATCTAACCAAAGTACTTGATCAAACCCTTTGGATTTAGCAATTTCGGTTGGAAGTACAGCAGCGGCATAATTTCCTGCGGCTTTAGCTTCTCCTGTGCCGCCGTGTGCTGCACGAATAAAAGTGGTCTCGGCATACAAACGAACACGGTTGGTATAAATCGGTTTTGAGGGCGAGGCCATTACAATAAATTTATATGAGTTTGCGGCACGCATTCCAATAAAGGCTTCATCAGCAAACATAAAAGGACGTAAATACAGTGCACTTCCTTCATGTGGAGGAATCCATTTTTGATCCAAATGCACCAATTGTTTCAGGGCATCTACAAAGAGGGTTTCAGAAAACTCAGGCATCCCCAAACGACGGGCACTAAAATTAAGACGTTCTGCATTTTTTTCGGGGCGGAATAATAAAGGGGTTCCTGTTGCACTGAGGGTTGCTTTCATCCCCTCAAACAAGGCTTGTCCATAATGCAAGGCCATACAGGCTGGGTGCATTGGAATCGTTCCCATAGGGGTTATTCTGGGGTTTTTCCATTGCCCATCTTCATAATCACACACAAACATATGATCTGTAAACGTGCGTCCTAAGGCAATCGTATCAAAATCAAGTGTGTCAACTTTTGACTCCTTAACTGTGGTTATTGAAATTGAGTTTGACATCGGTTTTGAAGCGTTTTAAAAATGAGGTTAAGAGATTAAAGGGTCGTTTATTTATACTTTTTTAATTGTGTTTTAGTGACATCACTAAGAACCAAACGACCGCTAATTGCGGCACGTTCGCTTAATAATTCACTCCAATCATCGGTATCTTTCCAAAAGATTTCTTTAAGCTTTTGAAGGGCCTCAGGATTGTATTTACACAATTGTTCTGCAAGTTGCTTTACTTCAGAATCTAAGCTTTCTATTGACGGACAAAGTTTCATGAACAACCCTTTTTCTTGAGCCCATTGCGGCGAGAAGAATTGAGTTGCTTCCAAACTTAATTGAGACATAGCGCTTAATCCTATTTTACGGGTCACTGCGGGTTCAATTACAAAAGGACCAATTCCAATAGTAAGTTCACTTAGTTTTATTTCTGAATGGGTTGTTGCTATACAATAATCGGTCGCAGCCGCTAATCCAACACCCCCTCCAACTGCCTTTCCTTGTACACGACCAATAGTAATTTTAGGACAGTTGCGAAGTGCGTTGATCACATTTGCAAAGCCTTCAAAAAACGCAGTGCCTTCTTTCGGGTTTGAAATTGCCATCAATTCGTCGAAACTTGCACCTGCACAGAACGTACGGTCGCCTCCACTTTTTAAGACAATAACCGCAATAGAAGGATCTGAACCTGCAGTTTCAATTAATTCCGTGAGCGTTGCTAACATCGCAGCTGGCAATGCGTTGTGAGGCGGGTTATAAAATTCAATATAACCGACTTTATTTTCGACATTTAAGTGTACGTAAGAAGCTGACATATTACATGAATTTGTTTAGGCTAATATACTAGAATTTTAGGGTTTTAGCTATCTCCCTAAAACTTCATAAACGGAAACTGAGTTTCCAAGGCTTGCGCCTTCTTAGCTAAAGTTGATAAAAATGTAGCATGCTCTGGAGTCAATGGATTAAACGGTTTGTGAGCAAAGCCTTTTTGTAGTTGACTCACTTCTTGCATAATGGGGTTTGCATCCGTATGAATCCAAATGGATTTAAATTTTTCCCAAATATAATCGATCGCAATAGGATTCGGGTGTACCATGTCTTCTTTATAAAAGCGGTAATCTCGAAGCTCATCCATCAACAACTCATAGGAAGGAAAGTAGTGTGTGTTTTCAGTTATGTTTATTACTGAATGAAGTGCTGCTATAAGATGGGCTTTACTTTGGTTATTTTCAACAAAACCATCTTTAAGGTGTCGTACAGGTGAAATTGAAAATATGACTGATACGTTAGGATTAAACGCTTTTAAAATTGAAAGAATGGCATTAAAGCTTTCTTGTAATTGTTGGATGCTCAAAATAGATTTTTCAAATTCTTTTTGGGGCTGTTTATGGCAGTTTGCAACAATGGTTTTTGACTCAATATGTTTATAAACCCAGGACGTTCCAAATGTTAAAATGACATGCGATGCAGTCTTTAGTTGATTTTGAGTTGATTTCAAAGCCGTGTTCAAATCCTTCAAAATTTCGGACTGTGATGTCGAATTCAGTCGCGAGTGGGCTTGGAAACTTTGCCAACAACCATTACTAAAAAATACATCCTTTTCAGTGTATGGAGTGTTGTGATGTGCTCTTGTGAGTAATTCTAAAATCGCAATAGGATGAAACAACACACCCAAGGGATTTACCTTGTTTTGAAATTTATAATATGAAAATTTCTCCGCAATATTTTCAGCAAAACAAGAGCCTAACAACACTAATTTTGAATGGTAGTTAATGGCGGGTACTTGATTTTCTAAAGGGAGTTGTGTTTGAAGTTTCACCTGTTTAGATTATACGATATAGGATTTGGCTTTTTCTAAAGCTTCTTGCAATCCTGCTGGATTTTTTCCACCTGCAGTGGCATAAAACGGTTGTCCACCACCACCACCTTGAATATAACTTCCAAGTTCACGAACAATAGTTCCTGCATTTAACCCTTTGGAGGCTACTAATCCTTTGGATACGTAACAGGACAACAATGCTTTCCCTTGGTGTTCTGCACCAAATAGCAGTACTGAATTATCAAACTCTTGGCCTATTTCAAAAGATAAATCTTTAATGCCTGTAGCGTCCAAATCGACTAACTTTGCTAGGAATTGAATTCCATTAATAGTTTCAATTTCTTGTTTTAAATTTCCTTTCATGGACGCTGCTTTGTCTTTTAGAAGGGCTTCAATTTGTTTTTTGAGTTTTGAATTTTCAGATTTAAGATCATTCAACGATTTGACAGGGTCACTCGAGTTATTGAGAGCCAATTTAATTTGGTCAAAACTCGCATTATTTTGAACATAAAATTCTTTTGCCGCATCATTTGTAATGGCCTCTATACGGCGAATTCCTGATGCTACAGCACCTTCCGACTTGATTTTAAAATGCCAAATGTCGGCGGTATTCTTAACATGGGTTCCTCCACAGAGTTCGATTGAATTCCCAAAACGAACGGTGCGAACTACATCGCCATATTTTTCGCCAAAAAGTGCTATTGCTCCTTCCGAAACGGCTTGTTCCATTGGCACAGCAGGTTGCACTACTCTATCTAGTTTGCCTTCAATCCGCGCATTTACAAAATTTTCAATTTGTTTTAATTCATCAGAGCTGACTTTTGCGAAATGAGAAAAATCAAAGCGTAAATATTTCGAATGTACTGCTGAACCTTTTTGTTCTACATGAGTGCCTAAAACCTCTCTCAAAGCCTGATGCAACAAATGGGTAGCGGTATGATTACATTCGGTACGGAATCGTTGATTTACATCGACTACTGCCGTAAACGTATCTGTGAGGTTTTTAGGCAGATTTTTTGCAATATGAACCGCTACATTATTTTCTCTTTTCGTGTCAAGAATATAAACGATATCTCCGTTCGCAGCCTCTAAATAGCCTTTATCCCCTACCTGACCACCACTTTCTGAGTAGAATGGTGTGAGATTAAACACCAGTTGATATTGCTCACCGTATTTTGCGGAAGTAAATTTTCTATATCTTGTAAGTTTAACGGGAGATTTTAACATCCTATATCCTACGAATTCTTGTACATCATCATCTAATATAACAGTCCAATCATCGGTTGAGACTTCACTTGCTGCTCTAGAACGGGTTTTTTGTTTTTGGAGTTCTTCTTCAAAACCAACCGTATCTAGAGTCATGTTTTTTTCACCTAGAATTAGTGCGGTTAAATCTACAGGAAACCCATAGGTGTCGTACAATTCAAAGGCTTTATCGCCAGAAACTTGTACGCCTTTGGTTGTATCGATAATACGATCTAACAACACCAACCCTTGATCGAGGGTTCTTAAAAAGGACGTTTCTTCTTCTTTAATTACATTTTGGATTAATTGTTTTTGTGCCAGAAGTTCAGGGAAAACAGTTCCCATTTGTTTGGTTAGTACAGACACCAATCGGTACATAAATGGTTGTTTTAAATCCAAAAATGTAAATCCATAACGTACGGCACGCCTCAAAATTCTACGGATCACATAACCCGCCCCCGTGTTACTAGGTAATTGTCCATCTGCAATAGAAAATGCTACTGCTCTAACGTGATCGGAGATCACACGAATGGCAATATCTTGTTTTAGTTGCTCCCCGTAATCCACTCCCGAAATGGTTTCAATTTCTCGAATAATAGGAGTAAAAACATCGGTGTCGTAATTTGAGGTTACATTTTGAAGCACCATACAAAGGCGTTCAAATCCCATACCTGTATCAATATGTTTATTTGGCAAAGGTTCTAAACTTCCATTAGCCTTGCGGTTAAACTCCATAAAGACCAAATTCCAAATCTCAACGACTTGAGGATGGTCTTTATTGATCAGTTCTTGTCCCGCTACTTTATCTTTTTCTTCTTTAGAACGAATGTCCACATGAATTTCGCTGCAAGGTCCACAAGGTCCTTGTTCTCCCATTTCCCAAAAATTATCATTTTTGTTTCCCATCAAAATACGGTCTTCAGGAATCAACGCTTTCCAGAACTCATAGGCTTCGGAATCCATTGAGGTGCCATCCTCTTTACTTCCTTCAAAAACGGTTACATATAGAATTTCTTTGTCTATTTTATAAACTTCTGTCAATAATTCCCAAGCCCATTCAATAGCTTCTTTTTTGAAGTAATCTCCAAAACTCCAATTTCCTAACATTTCAAATAGCGTGTGATGATAGGTATCATAGCCTACTTCTTCCAAGTCATTGTGTTTGCCCGAAACTCTTAAACATTTTTGAGTATCGGTGATCCTATTATTTGGAGGCGTGTCTTGACCAAGAAAAAATGCTTTGAAAGGTGCCATTCCAGAGTTGACAAACAACAGAGAAGGATCGTCCTTAACAACCATTGGAGCCGATTGTAAAACTTGGTGTTTTTTGGATTCAAAAAAGGTTAAAAATTGAGATCTTATATCTTTAGATTTCATGCAAAAATGTTAAGCTTAGCGTAATAATTTGTTTTTAATTCGAAACAATTTATATATTTGTTCAAAAGGTCTCCTTTATTTATAGAGGATCTTATTTCCAACAAAAATAGAACTTTTTAGGCAATGTCTAATGTAAAATATTATTACGATCCCGAAACGCTTACGTATCGTCAGATAATTCGGAAAAAAAGAACCACTTTTAAGCACACGTTGGTTTTCTTATTAGCTGCGGGTATCTTTGGTTTTTTATTTGTTTTAATTGGGGGCCAGTATTTTGAATCTCCGAGAGAAAAGGCATTAAACCGTGAATTGCAAAATTTGGAACTTCACTTTAACCTTTTAAATAAAAAGATGGAAGAAGTGGAAACTGTTTTAACAAATATTGAAGATCGAGATAATGCGATTTACCGTCTTTATTTTGAGGTCAACCCAATTCCAGAAGCGCAACGTAAACAAGGGCTTGGTGGTGTTAACCGCTACAAAAAATACGATGGGTTTAATAATTCGGAATTAATCATTGATGCCAATAAACGTATCGACATTCTTCAAAAACGCATTACCGTTCAGTCTAAATCCCTTGATGAGATTACAGAACTGGCAAAAGATAAAGAGAATTTCTTGGCTAGGATTCCTGCCATTCAACCTATCAAAAATGATGATTTGACCCGTATGGCATCTGGATATGGATACCGAAGTGATCCTTTTACAAAGGTTCGTAAATTTCATTACGGAATGGATTTTACCGCTCCTCGTGGTACGCCAATCTATGCGACTGGTGATGGCGTAATTAAACGTGCAGACGGTCGTTCATCTGGCTATGGACGCCACATCCGAATTGATCATGGCTATGGCTATATCAGTTTGTATGCACATCTCTACAAGTATAATGTCCGAAGAGGGCAAAAAGTAAAACGAGGTGACCTTATTGGTTATGTAGGAAGCTCAGGACGCTCCCAAGCACCCCACTTGCATTATGAAGTTTGGAAAGACAAAAAACGAATTAACCCTGTTAATTTTTATTACGGAAATCTGAGCCCCGAAGAATTTAATACATTATTAGCGATTGCTTCACTTGAAAATCAATCCTTAGATTAATGCATTTAGATCTTCCTATAAAACGCTATTATCGTATCGGAGAAATCGCAAAAGCATTTAATGTTAATGCTTCTTTGATTCGTTTTTGGGACAAAGAGTTTGAGGCACTTAAACCTAAAAAAAATGCCAAAGGTAACCGCCGCTTTACACCCGAAGATGTTCAAAATTTGAAGTTAATATATAACTTGGTAAAAGAGCGAGGCTATACGTTGGAAGGTGCTAAAACATATCTAAAAGAACAAGATCAAAAATCGCTTGATAATTTTAAAATCATCACAAAACTAGAAGGGGTGAAAAATGAGTTGATGAAAATTAAAAATCAACTTTAAAATCAAGCAGTTGTAAAGAAATAGTACGTCTATTTCTTTCGCATATAAACTGTTATCGGTACGCCCTGAAAATCATACAGATCTCTTAGTTTATTTTCTAAAAAACGTTTGTAAGGTTCCTTAACATATTGTGGTAAATTACAGAAAAATGCGAATTGTGGTTGGGGTGTTGGCAATTGCATAATGTATTTTATTTTAACAAACTTACCTTTCAATGCTGGCGGTGGATAGTTTTCAATAATAGGTAATAAATCATCATTTAATACACTTGTTTTAATACGCTTGGATCGGTTTTTATACACTTCCAATGCGGTTTCCATAGCTTTATAAATGCGTTGTTTTGAGAGTGCTGATATGAATACAATAGGCACATCTGTAAAAGGTTGTATTTGTTCTCGAATATGTGTTTCAAATGCTTTGGTGGTTTTGGTATCTTTTTCAATCAAATCCCATTTATTCACCAAAATCACAATCCCTTTGTGGTTGCGTTGTGCCAACCAAAATATATTTTGAACTTGACCATCAAATCCACGTTGAGCATCACAGACCAATAAACACACATCGGCATGCTCTATGGCACGAACAGAACGCATGACAGAATAAAATTCTAAATCTTCTTTTACTTTTGCTTTTCGTCGAATTCCAGCGGTATCTACTAAATTAAATTCAAAACCAAATCGGTTATATTTTGTATCAATTGAATCACGAGTGGTACCTGCTATATCGGTTACAATGTAGCGGTCTTCGCCAATTAATGCATTTATAAAAGAGGATTTACCTGCATTGGGACGTCCTACCACTGCAAAACGTGGCAAGGTCACTTCTTCTACTTCTTCCACTTCAGGCAATGCTTCCACTAAGGCGTCTAGCAAATCGCCCGTACCGCTTCCATTGATACTTGCAATGGTGAAATATTCTCCTAATCCTAAGGCATAAAACTCAACTGCATCTTGCTCACGCTTGGAGTTATCTACCTTATTAATGACTAAAAAAACTGGTTTTTGAACCTTTCTAAGCAACTTCGCAACATCTTCGTCCATGCCTGTAACACCCGATTCTACATCGACCATAAAAATAATGGCATCAGCTTCTTCAATCGCCAACTCAACTTGTTTGTCGATTTCGGCTTCAAATACATCGTCACTTCCTAGCACGTATCCGCCCGTATCAATTAACGAAAATTCTTTGCCATTCCAATCACTCTTACCATAGTGACGATCACGGGTAACTCCACTGACAGCATCAACAATGGCTTCACGCCTTTGAATCAACCGATTAAAAAAAGTCGATTTCCCTACATTTGGACGACCTACTATCGCTACAATATTGCTCATATACTTATAAAATTGTTGCAAAAATAGGAAATATCCTTTTGGTAAACTCTTTTTTATGGAAGTTTAAAAATTGTATGATTTTATGTATGGTATTTTGAAAACACTTTAAAAACCTCTATATTGACGCTTGGTTTAGCCTCAAATCTAAATCTTCACAACCAATTGAACCTTTAGTGTAAGTTGTTATATGTTACAAATAACATTGGATTTTTGATGGATCCTTTTCTCCTTTATTGGAAAACATCTATCATTTACTTCCGATATAACCGTTCATATAAAATTAAAATGACAACACAATTATTAGAAAACATAATTAGCTTTATAGCAATTAGCTTAGGCTTTATTAGCTCCATTGGAGCGTTTTATTTGTTAATTCAAACAGCAACCTCCAAAAAAGGAAATCTATTTAATCTGAAAGCCAAAGAAGGGTGTTCTGAAATCATCAATTCATTGAAAAAGGGTCGTGATAGTACTACCCTTGGAATGGAAGAACTTGCTAAATATTATACGGAAATTACCCGCAAAACAAAAATTAGCTTTTGGTTTAGTTGGGTTTTTGCCCTATTTGGATTAAGTATTTTACTCATTATAACCTATTCAGATATGGAATTAAATTTTGGTAAAATTATTGTTTCGTTTATTTCTATTACAATAATTGAAGCTGTTTCTTTATTATTCATTTTAAAATCAAACAAATCTCAGAAAGAAATCGAGCAATTTGTCGAAAACTTAGGAGAAGACAACTAAACAAAATACTACTGAATCTATTGCGAGAAGCACTATGTTTCCCTCTTGAGAAAAGAATCTTTAAGAGTTATTATATCCAAAACGCTTGAGTTGGTTTTGGTTAGATCGCCAATTTTTATTCACTTTTACATACAATTCTAAGTGTACTTGTTTGCCAAAAAATTTCTCTAAATCTTTTCGTGCCTCTACACCTACTCTTTTAAGGGCTGTTCCTTTATGACCAATAATAATTCCTTTTTGTGTTTCGCGCTCCACCATAATCACAGAACGCATTCGGATAATGTCTTCTTCTTCGAAAAACTCTTCGGTAGTAACCTCCACTGCATATGGAATTTCTTTCTTATAATGAATCAATATCTTTTCACGGATTTTTTCATTTACAAAAAATCGTTCAGGTTTATCTGTCAATTGATCTTTGGGGTAATAGGCAGGCGATTCTGGTAATAACTCCAAAATACGATCAAAAACATTTTTTACATTAAACCCTTCCAATGCCGAAATAGCAATAAATTCTGCATTCGGAACTTTTTGTTGCCAGAGTTGAGCTTGAACTTCTAATTGTTCTTGGTTTGAAGTGTCAATTTTATTTAACAGCAATAAAATAGGTTTTTTAGAGGCCGTAATCTTATTGAAAAAAGCTTCATCTTTCAACTCTTTTTCGCCAATCTCGACCATATAAATTAAAATATCAGCATCCTCAAAAGCCGATTTTACAAAGTCCATCATAGAACTTTGTAATTCGTATGCGGGCTTAATAATCCCTGGGGTGTCCGAAAGAATCACCTGAAAATCATCACCGTTAACAATCCCTAAAATTCGATGGCGTGTGGTCTGTGCTTTCGACGTAATAATGGATAATTTTTCACCAACAAAGGCATTCATCAAGGTTGATTTTCCAACATTTGGATTTCCGATGATATTAACAAAACCTGCTTTGTGCATTTAATTTTAAATTTTCACAAAGTTACAACCTTCCTTTTAGACTATCTAAAAATTAAATACTTAAGAATTTTGGGAGTCACGCATAAATTCTTCCACTTTGTTCACCATAGCACGACTGCCACAAACAAAAGGCACGCGTTGGTGCAACTCTGTTGGACTGATATCCATAATCCTAGAAAACCCATCACTCGCTTTTCCATTGGCTTGCTCAGCAAGGAATGCCATTGGATTACACTCATAAAGCAAGCGTAATTTTCCATTTGGGTTTTTAGAGCTTGTGGGATATAAATAAATTCCGCCCTTTATCATATTTCGATGAAAATCAGAGACCAACGACCCTATATAGCGCGATGTATATGGGCGGTCTCCTTCTTCCAATTGACAATATTTAATATAATTTTTGATGCCTTGTGGGAAATGAATGTAATTTCCTTCATTCACGGAGTAAATCCTGCCATGCTCTGGAAATTGCATTTGAGGATGTGACAAATAAAACGTACCAATTGCTGGGTTTAAAGTAAATCCATTCACACCATCGCCAGTGGTATAGACCAACATAGTAGAAGTCCCATAAATAATATAACCCGCCGCAACTTGTTTGCTTCCTTTCTGTAAAAAATCCTTCTCTGTGACAGGAGTTCCCACAGGGGTCACACGTCGGTAAATAGAAAAAATAGTTCCAACGGAGACGTTCACATCAATATTGGATGAGCCATCTAAAGGATCCATTAATACAACATACTTATTTTGATGGTTCTGGTCGTTGCTATTAATGGCGATAAAACTGTCTTCCTCTTCACTTGCAATGCCACATACAATATTACGATTGACTAGGGTTTGAATAAATTTTTCATTGGCATACACATCCAATTTTTTTTGATCCTCTCCCTGAATATTAGTATCACCAACAGTCCCCAAAATATCAACCAAACCGGCTTTATTTACTTCATAATTGACCACTTTAGCAGCCAGCCGAATGGAGTTGATTAGTCGTGATAATTCCCCTGAAGTATATTTGAAAGAGGATTGGTGTTCAATGATAAATTCTCCTAGTGTTTGATGTTTTTGGGGCATTATGAGTTCAATTTTTTACAAATATCTAAATTTTTAGACAACTACAACGTTTTCGTAACTATTTTATTAGATAATTTTAAAAGGCTTTTAAGTATCTTTGAATCCGCAAACACAGACAATGAATTATCACATTAGAAAAGCAGTGCCCAGCGATATGCAGCAAGTTTTAAACTTGATTACAGAACTCGCAATTTTTGAAAAAGAACCAAATGCTGTTGAGGTCACAGAAGCGGACTTAATAGCCAAAGGCTTTGGGGATACCCCCGAATTTGATTGTTTTGTAGCAGAATCTGATCAAAAAGTGATTGGTATTGCTTTGGTTTACACTCGGTTTTCTACCTGGAAAGGAACTGTCTTACATTTAGAAGATTTGATTGTTTCTGAAAGTGTACGTGGACATGGCGTTGGATCGGCACTCTTAGATCAAGTTATTATTTACGGAGATAAAAAAGGTGTCAAACGTGTTAGCTGGGAAGTTATTGACTGGAACACCCCGGCTATTGATTTTTACGAACATAAAGGGGCTCGGGTGATGCGGGACTGGAATGTTGTCCAGTTAGACGAACAAGGAATACAAAATTACATCTCAAATCTGAACTGATGCAAATTTTTAAATTTGGCGGTGCTTCTGTTAAGGATGCCCAAGGCGTAAAAAATTTAGCCCATGTATTGAAAACCGTTGGCTATAGCAACACACTCATTGTTGTATCGGCTATGGGAAAAACAACGAATGCGATGGAAACGGTAATTGCAAATTATTTTGAGGCGAAACACAAGCTTCAAAGTTCATTGCAAGAAGTTAAAAAGTTTCATAACAACATTCTACTGGATTTATTTGATAATGAAACACATCCCGTATTTGGAACAATTGATAAATTGTTTCAAGAAATCGTCCTCTTTTTTGAACATAACAAATCGCCGAATTACAACTTTGTATATGACCAAGTTATTGGATTTGGAGAGTTAATTTCTACCACAATTATTAGTCATTATTTAAATGAAATTGGCATCACAAACACTTGGTTGGATGTTAGAACGTTTATAAAAACGGATGATTATTATCGAAATTCAAAAGTGAATTGGAACCAAACTCAAGAGTTGATTTCAACACATGTGGATGCTTCAAAATTAAACATAACTCAAGGGTTTTTAGGAAGTAATTCCAACAACTTTACAACCACTCTAGGGCGAGAAGGGAGTGACTATACGGCAGCAATTTTTGCCTATTGTTTAAACGCAAATAGTGTGACCATCTGGAAAGATGTTCCTGGAGTTCTCAACGCAGATCCTCGCTATTTTGAAAATGCAGAGTTATTACATGAAATGTCTTATAGAGAAGCTATTGAGCTTTCATATTATGGGGCGTCTGTAATTCATCCAAAAACGCTTCAGCCCTTACAACGCAAAGAAATTCCATTGTATGTTAAATCCTTTTTAAACCCAAAAAACAACGGAACGAAAGTTGGAAAAGATTTAGACTTAAACCCAAAAACCCCTTGTTATATTTTAAAACAAAATCAAGTTTTAATCTCACTTTCATCACTTGACTTCTCATATATTGTTGAGGATAACATCAGTCATATTTTTAGTTTGCTACACGATTATAAAATGAAAGTCAGTATGATTCAAAATTCTGCCATTAGCTTTTCTGTCTGTATCGAAAATAACTATGACAATCTAGAGCGTTTATTGTTACATTTAAAAGCAAAGTATAAAGTTTGGTCGCAAGAAGCGGTTAAGTTATATACCATTAGACATTATAATCCACAAGCGATCCAAGACTTAGAAGCAGAAAAAGAAATTCTTTTAAAACAAATCACGCCAGAAATCGTTCAGATTATAACTAAGTAAGAACTCCTTTAATTCAAAATGACTAGGTTTGTATAAGACCCTAAAAGTATGAGTATCGTAACTTCCAAAGAAATTGCAAAAGCTATTAAAGTTGATACGTATGGATTTATCGGCACTTTTTTCGGCTGGATACTAATGAAAGTTTTAAAGATTTCTACAATCAATAGGATCTACAATAAGAATAAACACAAAAGTGATCTTGATTTTCTAAATGGACTTTTAACTGATTTTCAAATTCGATTTGAAATCCCTGAAGAAGATTTAAAACGACTCCCAAAAGACGGCGCATATATTACGGTTTCTAACCATCCCTTAGGCGGAATAGACGGAATTTTATTGTTAAAATTAATGCTCGAGCAACGCAGTGACTTCAAAATTATAGCGAATTTTTTATTGCATCGCATCAAACCATTAGTGCCCTACATCATGCCTGTAAATCCGTTTGAAGATCACAAAGATGCAAAATCGAGTATCGTAGGATTTAAAAACTCATTGTTACATTTACAAAACGGGCACCCTCTAGGTATCTTTCCAGCTGGAGAGGTCTCTACCTATAAAGATGGTAAATTGATGGTCGATAAACCCTGGGAACCTGCTGCTATGAAACTGATGCAACGTGCCGAAGTTCCCATTGTACCTATTTATTTTCATGCAAAAAACAGTCGTTTGTTTTATCGCCTCTCAAAATTGAGTGATGACCTACGAACAGCGAAACTCCCTTCTGAATTATTAACTCAGAAAAAACGTGTAATTAAGGTAAGAATTGGGAAGCCAATTAGTCTAAAAGATCAAAAAGAACACCCTACTTTAGAGGGGTTTTCTGATTTTGTGAGACGAAAAACCTATATGCTTTCAAATACGTTTGAAACCCCTAAAATCTTAACAAATCTTTCGTCTAGTTTAAAGGTAACCAAGTCCCCAAAAAAAATTGTAACACCAGCTCCTAAAGACGTTATGTGTGCAGAAGTTGCCAACTTAAAAGCCGACAATCATCGTCTATTAAAAAGCAAAAACTACGAGGTTTATTTGGCAGCAGCAGCTAAAATACCAACCATTTTGCACGAAATTGGACGCTTGCGTGAAATTACGTTTAGAGAAATTGGAGAAGGTACCAATAAGGCAATTGACTTGGATGTTTTTGATGGCTATTACCACCATATGTTTTTGTGGGATGTAGAAGCCAAGTGTCTTGCGGGAGCCTACCGAATGGGTTTAGGAAATGATATTTTTAAAGCCAAAGGAATTGATGGGTTTTACTTGCATGATTTATTTCGTTTCGAACCCGAACTTCATTCCATGATGAGTCAGTCTATTGAGCTAGGCCGTGCTTTTATCATTAAAAGCTATCAACAAAAACCCATGCCACTGTTTCTATTGTGGAAAGGTATTGTGCATACGACGCTGCGTTTTCCGGAGCACAAATACCTTATTGGCGGGGTGAGTATTAGTAATCAATTTTCAAATTTCTCTAAATCCTTGATGATTGAATTTATGAAATCGCATTACTACGACCCCTATTTGGCACAATACATTCAACCAAAGAAAGAATTTAAAGTGAAGCTCAAAGATGGCGATAAGGACTTTGTGTTTGATGCCACAAAGGCCGATTTAAATAAGTTCGATAAAATTATTGATGAAATTGAACCTGGTGCCTTACGACTGCCTGTGCTGCTCAAAAAATACATCAAACAAAATGCACGTCTCATCGCCTTTAATGTGGACCCCCTTTTTAATAATGCGGTCGATGGTCTAATGTACATCCGTATTGCTGACCTTCCTGATAGTACCGTACGTCCTGTCATGGAAGAGTTTCAAGCGGAACTGGAACGAAAATATGGGCCTTCTCAAGAAGAAAAATAAGAGTTTTCTTGGGATTTTAAGTGTTTTGTGTTAGTTTTATGATTCCTTAAACACTTAACCTAGAATTATGAAAAAAAAGAAATTAAATCTATTATTTCTCATTGTCATCACTTTTGTCTTCTTCAGCTATTTTTTCTCTCATTGGGACTGTTTCAAAGAGGGATTAGGAATTTAAACCCACAGACCTGTACAAGCAAAAAGGACGGTGTTATTAAATGTGGCAGGCGCAACAAGTTGTTTTCGAAGACTCGTTTTAAAGAACCTAAAACCGCTCGTTCACAAACGCTTTCATGTACTCCTTAATTTCGGTACGTGCTTTTAGAAATGCAGCGTGTTTTTCTTCGTCCGTTCCAACCAGTTTAGACGGGTCATAGAAGTTATGATGCAAACGCACCGCATTGGTACTTGGAATAAACGGACAGTTTTCATTGGCATGGTCGCAAACGGTGATGATATAATCAAAATCAACATCTGCATATTCATCCACATGATTAGAAGTATGTTCAGAGATATCAATTCCATCTTCTTTCATGATCGCAGCCGCACCTGGATTAATTCCATGCGTTTCAATCCCAGCACTGTAAATAGTGGCTTGATTGGCTGCAAATTGGTTTAAATAGCCGTGTGCCATTTGGCTCCGACACGAGTTTCCTGTACAAAGGACTAATATGTTTTTCATGTATTTATATTTATTGTTTTTCAAAGGTCACATGCTACATCCATGTAATCATTTTTTGGGTATTACGTTTTGGTTGTGGATGTTTCATAATTATTTTTTAAAAGCACTATCGATGGGTTCCCAAAGCTCAATTTTATTCCCATCAGGGTCTAAAATCCAAGCAAACTTCCCATAATCAAACGTTTGTATATCGCCTACAATAGTAACACCTTCTGACCTAAGAATCGTTATCAAATCGTTAAGATTCTCTACCCTATAATTAATCATAAAAGGTTGTTTGCTTGGCTCAAAATAAGAGGTGTCTTCCTTAAAAGGAGACCACTGTGTAGAAGCGTCCTTACCGTTTTGATCGGTCCACCAAAAGGTACAGCCATACTCATCAACGGGCAATCCGAGGTGTTTGCCATACCATGCTTTTGTAGCTTTTGAATCTTTGGTTTTAAAAAAAATACCTCCGAGACCTGTGACACGTTTTTTCATCTGTTTAAAATTTTTTGATTTGAGATTCATAAATAGCAATCCATTCCTCTACAGAAAGTTTTGCTGCGAGTTGTCCTATAAGCGCATAAGGAATGGCATCCATTTTTTTGAAGCGAATACAGCTTTTTCCCATGTCTAGTTTTGCCGTAGTGTGCTTCGGATATTCTGTAACAAACCAATCGTAAATTTCTTTTTTGGCATACATACCCATGTGGTACACCGCAATAAAGTTTTTTTGTGATGCTAAGTTCATAAACGGTAATGGCAGCTTTGGATTGCAGTGATATCCATCGGGATAAATCGTAAATGGCACTACATAACCAAGCATCCCGTAGTTCATACATTCCTGAAATTTTGAATCTATATGATCCAAAATCGTTTGTCTTAATTTTTGAACCACATCTTTTCGATCCTCAGGCAATTGAGTCATGTATTCAGATGGTGTAAGGGCTTTGGAGTTCATAATTTAGAATGTTAGAGAACTCTAAAATTAATGAAAATAATCGACAATTTTATCAACGATCGTTTGTGCCAGTTTTTGATGACTTTCAACCGTCCAGCCAGCCACGTGAGGGGATACAATTACATTATCCGCTTTTAGCAAAAAATCCAAAGCGGGAGGAGGTGTGTCAGAAAATAAGGATTCAAATGAAGATTTTTCATATTCCAACACATCTAATCCTGCGCCTAAAATAGTCTTAGACTTAAGCGCTGCTACCAAGTCTGCGGTTACTATACAACTGCCTCGAGCTGTGTTGAGAAGCCAAAAGGCGTGTTTAAACTGACTGATGAAATTTGCATCGATCATTTGAAACGTCAACTCAGTATGTGGAACATGGAGACTTAATATTTGGGCTTTTTTTTGCAATGTTTTTAGAGAAACTTGTTGTGCATTTTCATCGCCAACATTGGATTTGATATCATAACAAAGCACCTCAACATCGAAACCTCGTAGTTTTTTTGCAAATGCTTTTCCCATATGCCCATAGCCAATAATACCAACGGTTTTGCCATCGAGTTCAAGTCCACGATTGGCCTCGCGTTGCCATGAACCTCCGCGTACGTCTCGATCTGCAGTATGCAGTTTATTAAACAAGGCTAACAACATCCCAAGGGCGTGTTCTCCCACGGCATTTTGGTTGCCTTCAGGAGCCGCTATGAGTTGAATTCCTTTGGCATGGGCGTAAGCGGTATCGATATTTTCCAGACCAGCACCAACCCGACCTATAAATTTAAGATTGGTAGCTTTGTCTAAAAAATTGGCATCAATGCGAAACCGACTTCTAATAATCAGTCCATCATAGGAATGAATTTTAGCTTCAATCACTTCTTTTGAGTTGGAATAATCTTCGTGATTTGAATGTCCTAATGCTGCTAATTGTTTAATTAATAGCGGATGATTGGAGTCAACATGTAAAATGTTCATCTTAAATGTTTAGGATAAGTTTAGCAATCGAGAAGTAAATCAATATTCCAAAAATATCATTACTTGTAGTGATAAAAGGACCTGTTGCAATGGCAGGGTCAATTCCTTTTTTGTGAAGAAATAACGGGATGAAGGTTCCTATAATTCCCGCAACAACAATCACAACAACTAAAGAGGATGATATTGCTAAGGCAGTGCGCACATCTTGTTTCCAAATCCACACAAAGACAAATAAAAACAAGGCTAAAATAATCCCATTTAAAGTGGCTAAAAACATTTCTTTTATAAGCCGGTTGTTGACACTTCCTCTTACCTCATCATTCGCCAAACCTTGAACAATAATTGCTGAAGATTGAACACCAACATTTCCTGCCATGGCGGCAATTAACGGGGTAAATAATAAGATCAAAGGGAAGTCATCAATGATGGTTTCAAATCCACCCATTATAATGGCGGCTCCTACGCCCCCCAAAAGGCCTAAAAATAACCAGGGCAATCGTGCACGGGTGAGTGCAAGAATGCTATCTTCTGCATCAACATCTTGTGTAATACCCGCAGCAAGTTGGTAGTCTTTTTCTGCTTCTTCAATAATCACATCCACAATATCATCAATGGTAATACGCCCTAAAAGAACCTTATCATCGTTGACAACAGGAATGGCCTCCAAATCATATTTGGCCATTAATTTTGCGACTTCTTCAGCATCTTCATCCACGTGGACGGAGTCCACTTTTGGAATGTAAATAGCTTTTATTTTTGTTTCGTTATCGGCAATCAAAAGATCTTTTAGCGATAAACGTCCTATCAATTTTTCTTCTTTATTCACGACATAAATTGAATGTACGCGCTTGACATCTTTGGCTTGAGCTCTAATTTTTCGTAAACAGCCTGCAACGGTCCAAGTTTCATATACTTTAACAAGTTCTTTGGCCATTAATCCACCTGCAGTGTCCTCGGCATAGGATAACAGTTCTTGAATATCTGCAACCAATTCCTTGTCATCTATTTGAGCGATGACCTTTTGCTTTCGTTCTGGGGATAGATCGGCTAATACATCGGTTGCATCATCCGAATCGAGTTCTTGAATTTCTTCTGCGATTTCTTTTACAGATAGATTTTTCAATACTTTTTCGCGAACATCGTCTTCTAATTCCGCTAAAATATCAGAAGTTGTTTCGCTGTCCAAAAGTTTAATGACGTAGGTGGCTTGATCGAGGTTTAAGTCATCCAGAATTTCGGCAATATCCGCATAATGCACATCTTTTAATTGCTCCAAAACGGCCTTATCGTCCTTAGAATCTATGAACCCGTTAAGTTCCTCGATTAAGGTCTCGGTAATTTCAAAAGGGATATGTTCCTTAGTTTCTTCCAAAATTAAATTGGTTATTGATCCGTTTCTATTGCTGCTGTCAAATCTATAAACGCTTGCACACTCAGTTGTTCTGGGCGTTTGTCAAAGATAGTATTTGCTTTTAAATTATCCGATAAATTATAGGTTTTTAAACTATTTCTCAATGTTTTTCGACGTTGCTGAAATGCAGATTTTACGACTCTAAAAAATAATTTCTCATCACAAGGCAAAGAATAATCGGCTTTTCTAGTAAGTCGCAACACTCCAGACTCTACTTTTGGAGGTGGTATAAATACCGATGGAGGAACAGTAAATAAATAGTCTGCTTCGTAAAATGCTTGAACCAAAACTGATAATATGCCATATATTTTACTGCCTTTTGTTTCGCAAATACGCTGTGCCACTTCTTTTTGAAACATGCCCGCAAACTCAGGAATTTGGTCTCTATTCTCTAAAGCTTTAAACACAATTTGAGTTGAAATATTATAAGGAAAGTTTCCAATAATCGCAAAGGGACGTGTTCCAAATGCACTGCTAAAATCGTACTTCAATACATTTTCTTGAATGATTCTGGGGGCCAAATTCAAAAAATTTGCTTGTAGATATTCTACAGACTCTGGGTCAATTTCAATCACATAGGTTGTAATGGGTTTCTCTAAAATATACTTGGTCAAAACACCCATTCCAGGTCCAATTTCTAAAACATCGGCATACCCTTCCAGCGTCAAAGCATCGGCAATTTTCTTTGCAATCATTTCATCATTAAGAAAATGTTGTCCTAAGTATTTTTTTGGTTTTACGTTCATTTAGTGCGTACTTACCTTATATTCATCAATCCATTCCAATTCTGTTCTGAAGGCTAGCATTTTATCTCCAAACTTTTGCAGTCCTTCTGCTTGAATCTCGGCTGCATGCAGTTTGTGGTAAGATTCTAAGGCTTCTTTTGACTGGGCTAAATACTGAATTGAGTAGGTCAATCCTTCAATAGATTCTTCGACCAAAACTTTTGTAAAGGTGGCTTTTAAAAAGAGTCCTGTTGCCAGTACTTTTGGAATGTGTTGTTTGATCCATACCAACCATTCGTCATGAATACTATTTTCAATATTTAGGGTTACGTTGTAAATTATCATTGGTTCATCTAATTAATTGAATCTCCTCTTAATATGCGGTATTGTTTTCGAGCTTCTACAAAATGAATACTATCTTCGTGGTTAAAGATAATGGTTTCATAATTAAGTTTTGCTTTCTCTATTTGCAGGAGTTTTGTTCTGTATATTTCTGCTAGATAAAAATAGGCATCATCTACCAAAATATCATCTTTATAGTCCGTTATAATTCGTAAGTAATTCGCTTCTGCTTTTAAAAACTCCTTTTGAGACGCATATAATTGTGCTTGCAACAATAACGTTTGATCGATGATCGGATCTGTTTTGTGGTTTTTAAGAATGGTGTCTAAAACACTGAGGGCTTCTGTTGTTTTTTTTTGAATCTTCAATAATTCTGCTTTGGCGTATAACTTTAATGCGGTATGAAGCGAATCGCTCCCTTTGTGATCCGAAATCAAAAGTTGTAATTCCAAAGCATCGTTTGCAGTCAATTGAGAAGTGGAGGACTTTAGAACTTTGAGCTGTGTTTCTGCCCACTCAAAGTCGCCTTTGTAATAGCTTGTTTTAGCAGCTTTAAAACGGGCTTCTTGAGACAGTGTGCTATTTTTAACACGCATCTGAATCTGCGTGTAATAAATCAGTGCTTGATTGAACTTATTTTGAGTCACTAAAATATCGGCGAGTTTCATTTTTAGTTCTGAAGATGCCAAATCTGTTAAATTTGCTTTTAAAGCGGTTTTTAAAAACGCGATAGCTGCCTCAGCATTTTGATCATAATAGGCTAAAAACTGTGCATATGACAACTGCAACACCACCGTTTCAACACCTAACTTATAGGTTTCCAATAGGGCTTCATAACGCTTTTTTATCTCTTGATAACTACTAGGGTCAGACCGTTCTAATTGAAGCTCTAATCGACTGCAATTGGCCTGAATACGCAAACGTGTTTCTTTAGCATTTTGAATGATAAAGTCAAAAACAGAGAGAGTTGTGTCATAAGACTGTGCTTCTTGTGCCAAAAGTGCCAAATTAATCAACCCTTGAAAAGATTCTGGGGTACGTCTATACACTGCCTTTTCTTGTATAAATGCTTTTTTAAAATCGTTTTGTTGCACATAAAGCCAACTTAACCACTGATTCCAAAGCGGGTTGGGTTTGATTTGTAATTTTTTTAATAATACATTTTTGAATAGCTGATTGTAGGGCTGATTGGCATCTTCAGATATATATTCAGAGAGCACACGCATGACTTGATTTATATAGGGAGGGTTTGTTTCGACATAGTCAAGATAATACTCCATCATTTTTTCGATATTTTGTTGGGTCGCATACAATCCCGCCAATTGGTAATAGAAAGCTGCATTGGGTTCTTTTTTCAAACCGATTTCATACGCCTGAATTGCATAATCGATCAATGAATGGATTTCAAAACGTTGTGCGACCGCATAGACATAATTGGATTGAATTTCAATACTTTGTATTGCTTTTTTATAATACAAATCCGCTTGTGTTAATTGATTTTGAAGTTGATAATTATAACCCAATTCTACCAAATATTGTGGATTTTTAAAGCGTTTCATTTGAGCTTCAATTTCTTTTTGAGCGGTTTTATACTGACTGAGTTGTTGATGGCATTCAATCACTTTAAGGAAATAATAGGAATTAGAACGTTGATTATTTCGTAGTTTTTGATACAAGGTTAATGCTTTTTCAAAGGCCCCTTCTTCAAAGTAATCTTTGGCCAATCCTGGATCGACCTGAGCCGAGGTAAGGAAGCAAAACATGCTAAAAAAAAGACAAACGATGGATTTCATCATGGTGTATTTGTAACTATTATAAATGCCCAGAAATCTTTCGAGACAATCACTAATCAATCATCGAAAAACCAGTGTATGGTACTAAAACCTCGGGGATTTGAATGCCTGCATCAGTCTGATAATTTTCTAATATCCCTGCTAACACTCGTGGCAATGCCAACGAGCTTCCGTTAAGTGTATGCGCAAGTTCTGATTTGCCTTCGCTATTTTTAAAACGTAATTTTAAGCGATTGGCTTGAAAGGTTTCAAAATTAGAGACCGAAGAAATTTCTAACCAACGCTCTTGAGCAGTTGAAAAGACTTCAAAATCATAGGTTAATGCAGATGTGAATCCTAAATCTCCTGAACAGAGTTTTAAGATCCGGTAAGGCAATTTAAGGTCGTCCAAAATTGACTTAACGTGTTCTACCATCCCATCAAGGGCTTCATAGGATTTGGACGGGTGTTCGACACGTAGAATTTCTACCTTATCAAATTGATGCAACCGATTCAACCCTCGAACGTGTGCGCCATAACTTCCTGCTTCTCTTCGAAAACAAGGCGTATAAGCGGTTAATGTTTTTGGGAGGTCGTTTTCTTGTAATAACACATCTCTAAAAATATTGGTTGCTGGCACTTCTGCTGTTGGGATCAAATATAAATCATCGTTAGTCACATGGTACATTTGACCTTCTTTGTCAGGCAATTGACCGGTTCCAAAACCCGAAGCTTCATTAACCAAATGTGGTACTTGAATTTCACTGTAACCAGCAGCGGTATTTTTATCTAGAAAATAATTAATTAATGCGCGTTGTAATCGAGCGCCTTTGCCTTTATAAACAGGAAAGCCTGCTCCCGTAATTTTATTCCCCAATTCAAAATCAATAATATCATATTTTTTGGCCAACTCCCAATGGGGCACTGCATTTTCAGAGAGGGTTGGAATGGTTCCTGCTCTAAAAACTTCTTCGTTATCCTCTTCAGTGGTTCCAACAGGAACTATTGAATTTGGAAGATTGGGTATTTTGTACAATAAGGTTTGGAGTGCTTCTGTTGCTACATTTAACTCCTCTGAAAGCACAGTTTTAGAGGCTTTTAGTTCCGCAGTTTTTTGTTTGAATTCATTGGCCTTTTGGGCTTGTCCAGATTTAAACAACTCCCCTATTTCTTTTGAAATAGCATTCAACTCCGAAGAAATCGTATCCACTTGTGTTTGGAGTCCTCTACGAGATTCGTCCAGTTTTATCACGGCATCAATGAGCGACTTGGCTTCGTTTGTGCGTTTGCTTAAACGTGCTAGGACTTCCGCTTGGTGCTCTCTTATGTAGGATACTTGTAACATAGCTCTTATTTTAAGAAGCAAATTTAATCAATTAGAATAAAACAAGAATTGGTTTTACGTCTAAATTGAGTTAGTTTTTTGTAAGCAGAGCTATTTTGGCAAAAGCAGCCTGTTGATCAAGCTCCAATTGTGATTTTAAACCCTCTAGCCCCGAAAACTTAATTTCATCTCTAATCCGATCTAAAAATTGAATCGTAAGAACCTCCCCATAAAGTGATTGATCAAAATCAAAAAAGAAGACTTCTACAGATAGTTCATTGGCATCACTAACAGTGGGATTGGTTCCAATGTTTAGCATTCCATACACCAATTTGTTGTTAATTATAGACTGCACCAGATAGACTCCATTTTTAGGAATGAGTTTATACGGTTCTTCTATTTTTAAATTGGCGGTCGGAAATTGAATGGTTTTCCCAAGACCTTTTCCTTTAACAACTGTTCCATTGATCATGAAATTATAGCCCAAAAAATCATTGGCTATTTTGATGGAACCTTCTCCTAACGCGGTTCTAATTTTGGTGGAACTCACTGCGACATCTCCTACTTCTTGTGCACTGATTTCGGTGACTTTAAATCCATAAAAGGCACCAAACTCTTTGAGATCTTTGATATTGGCGGTACGGTTTCTCCCAAAGTGATGGTCGTAGCCCACGATAATATGTTTTACATGTAACTTATTGACCAGCACATCGCGAACATACTCAAGGGAGCTTAATCTTGAAAAATCTTGTGTAAAGGCTTTGACAACTAAATGATCGACTCCTAAGTCCTGAATTAAATCTGCTTTCTCATCAATGGTATTGATGAGTTTTATGGAGGTATCTTTTTGAACCACCATTCGAGGGTGCGGAAAAAAGGTCAATACCAGCGCTTGAAGCTGTTCGGTTTGGGCAATATCTACAAGACGATTGATTATTTTTTGATGCCCCCTATGAACGCCATCAAATGTGCCTATGGTGACAACAGAGTCTTTTATTTGATCGTAATCGGCGGCAGATTTAATTTTCAATAGCTCGTTTTTGGAATTTGAAATATAAAGCACGAAGATAAAAAAAGGGATGCATTTTAAGAGCATTCACTTTTACTTTTTTTACTTATAAATTCTTTAAAGTGTTTCTAATGCCTGTTAATTATTGAAATCTATTTAACATAAAAAAGGAGCCGAATGGCTCCTTTTTTATGTTATAAATTGAATGGTTTATTTCTTAACAAACGGCAGAGACATCGAAGCGTTGTCTGTTGCTATTTTTATGAAATACATGCCTTTACTTAGGCTGGAAGTATTCACACTTAAATCGTTTGGTGTTACAACAGATTTCTGACGAACGACTTGACCTAACATATTATAAATCGTGTAGTTATCAGGCAAGTTGTTTGATGTCCCAAGCTTGATGTTAAGCACATTTGTAGTTGGATTTGGATAGAGCGTAATTTCACGGTCTAAAAAGTAACTCGCGGCTCCCAAAGTGGTTGTAGTCATGGAAACTGTTTCTTGAGAATTAAATTCTCCACCGTCTGCTATCACATTTGAATTACTGTCTGTTAATGTATAGTTTCCTATTCCATAACCACAACAAATACCATCACTTTCAGTATCATAAATCGTAAAAGAGTAACAGCCCCCTGCAGTGACATCAAAGGATTCATTAACTGTGATGTTATTTGCATATCCAGTTCCTGAGTACAAAATAGCATCATTGCCGTCTTTAAACTCCCAAGAGGTTTCTGACCCATAATCATCGGTCAGTAATGTAAGATTCACGGTGTTTGTATCAAAGAAGACTGCAAAGGCACTCGACATCGCTGTATTGTCCACTGTATTTTGATCTGCATTCCCATTTGGATTTAATAATTCCACTGTAAACGTATGACTTCCACCCGAAATATTTAGTGTAGGAAGCGTCACGGTTTCACTTGAACCCGAAAATAAAAAGCCACTCCATGACTGCGTGGTAGGCGTATCACTATCTATTTGATAACTGATTACTGCAGAAGATAAAGTAGTATTTCCATTGTTGGTAACAATTACTGTGGGCGTAAATGTTGTACCACATTCCTCAAGATTTAAACCGTCAAGTTCTATGCCTCCATCATAATCATAGGTAATTGCTGGCGCACAAACTGTGGAAGTACCGAGTTCCATTCGTCTTGGCGAATTTGCCAATACGGCTTGAATTCTTGTTTTTTGATCGGCTGTAAAAGTGTTCAGACAAGCATCGTTAGAGTAATCCATAAAATTTTCAACCATGTCAGCTCCCAAACCATCTGATGGACAACTGTCAACTGTTGGACATCCTCCATTAGAATTTGTAGCATCGGGTGTATCCGCACAATAGTCGTCATTTCCACAGGATCCCGTATCGCCCCAAATATGTCTTAATCCAAGCCAGTGTCCTACTTCATGTGTTAAGGTTCTTCCTAAGTTATAAGGACCTCCAGAACTTGGATTCGCAACAGAACCTACTGAAGAGGAAGTGACGACAACCCCATCAGTGTTTGCATTACCACCATTGGTGTTTAGACCAGGCAACCCTGAACTGGAAGGAAATTGTGCATAGCCTAAAAGACCACCTCCTAAATCAGCCAGCCAAATATTAAAATAGCGAGTTGGATCCCATTGTGTTTGGGGTTTTATAGAATTATCGAAATCTGACATTGAGAAAGGTCCATCACCAAAATCAGTGATTCTATTAATTCCTGGCTCAATGAGAGTTGATCCGATCTCATTTTGTGTTGCTAAACAAAACTGCACTTCCGTATCTGCAGCCACCGAATAGGGACTCCCTGCATTATTGCTGAAATCTATGTTTAATTGGTCATTTTGAGCTTGAATAACCGCCTCAGACAAATTATCAGATCCAAATCCATCTGTTATTACATGGTAAATCACTGGTAATGTCACCAGAATAGAAGTCCTATTAGATCTTTGCGCTTTAATCTCTTCGATTTTGGGCGCTAACCAAGATTCAAATTCTTCTTTAGTGGCTCTTTTTGGATCTACCGACTTAAGATATTGTTCGTACTCAACACTCCCACATCGAATCACATCTGATTCCTCAAGACTTTCAATATTGGCATCGGTAAGTTCCTGACCAAATAATGTTTGATTAACCGAGTTTGTTTGAGAAAAAGAAAGTGTAGTTGTAAAAAATAAAGCCATGAAAATAGCTTTCAAAGTAATTTTTTTCATTTTTAATTTAGTTAAATTGGTACTTGTAAAATTACAAAAAACAATTGATATAAATTAAAATAAAAAGTAGATAAACGATAATTGATGCCTTTACTCCCTGATTTTGACAGACTTACGGAGGGCTACGCTCAAAACCCTAGAAAGTTAGGTGCCGTTAAATGTATTCATTGTATTTTGAATCCCAGCCATCACATAGCTTTTGATAAATTCGCTGCAATGCTCTAAACGTTCTTTGAGTTTTTCGGTCTCATCATCCGTCCAATTTCCAAGTACATAATCTACTTGTTTTCCTTTTGCAAATTCATCACTGATGCCAAAACGGAGTCTGTTGTACTGCGATGTATTCAGCCTATCTTGTATATCTTTTAGGCCATTATGCCCACCTGCACTGCCTTTTGTTTTTAGGCGAAGGGTTCCAAATGGTAAATTTAAATCGTCTGTAATTATCAAAAGGTTTTCGAGTGGAATGGATTCTTTTTCTAACCAGTACTTAACGGCTTTGCCGCTTAGATTCATATAAGTATTTGGTTTTAAAAGCAAAAAGGTGCGCCCTTTAAATTTAAAGCTTGCCAAGTCTCCTAATTTTTTGGTTTCAAAAACAGCTGCATTTAGCTGCGCAAAATTCTCTACGACCTTAAAGCCGACGTTATGACGAGTGTTAACGTAGTCGGCACCATGATTTCCCAATCCAACAATCAAGTATTTTTTAGACATCTCTTCGGTGGTGTTATTGTTGCTTTTATTTTTAAATAACCAATGATACATATTCCGTAAAAATAAAAAAAGCATTCTGAATAACAGAATGCTTTTATAATAATGATTTTAAAAGATGGTTTAAGCATCTGCCGGAGCAGCACCTTCAGCCGGAGCAGCACCCTCCGCTGGAGCAGCACCCTCCGCACCTTCAGCTCCTTCTTCTTCTTCTTCTTCTTCAAAGTCGTCGATAGAAACTCTAGAACGTTTCACTTGACACACAACCGTGTTATCTGGGTGTAAAAACTTATAAGCATCGTTTGCTAATTGATTAACTGTAAGTTTATTTCCAATTTTGAGTGGCGTAATATCCGCTTCAATAAAATCGGGTAAGTTAACCGGTAGAGCTTTTACTCTCAATTTACGTTTGTTTCTTCGTAAAGATCCTCCATTAGCAACTCCTAACGATTTTCCTATGAGATGAACTGGAATGTCCATAGCAATTTCTTTATCGTCAAATAGTTGATAAAAGTCGATGTGTAAAATGCGGTCTGTTACAGGGTGAAATTGAATATCCTGTAGAACTGCATGAAACGATTCACTACCTAAAGCAATCACAACTGTATGTGCGTTTGGTGTGTATACTAGTTTAGAGAATGCCAATTCTTCTGCTGAGAAATGCACTGGCTTGTCTCCTCCGTATAATACGCAAGGCACCTGTCCAGCATTACGTAAGGCTTTAGTTGCTTTCTTGCCCACGCTTTCTCTTTTCGATCCGTTAATTGTAATTGATTTCATGTATTTATATTTATTGATTTTAATTGTTTTACATTATGAATTTAGAACTAATTGATTCGTTTTGATGCACTTTGGTCATCACATCGGCAAATAAATCCGCACAGCTTAAGACCCTAATTTTTGGGCTTTCTTGCGAAACCGGAATAGAATCTGTTACGATAAGTTCTTCTAATTTTGAATTTTCGAGGCGTTCGTAAGCATTTCCCGATAAAATAGGGTGGGTACAAATGGCTCTTACACTTAAGGCTCCACGTTCCATCAATAGATCGGCTGCTTTTGTTAAGGTACCAGCAGTGTCCACCATATCATCGACCAATACTACATTTTTTCCAGTTACATGACCAATCAATTCCATATGAGAAATTACATTGGCTTTAGCACGTTGCTTGTAACAAATAACCACATCACTTTCGAGAGCTTTTGAATAGGCGTAAGCACGTTTAGATCCTCCCATATCTGGGGAAGCTATGGTAAGATTGTCTAAGTTTAAACTCTTTAAGTAAGGTAAAAAGATGGTGGATGCAAACATGTGATCAACTGGTTTTTCAAAAAACCCTTGAATTTGATCGGCATGTAAGTCCATTGTTATGATACGAGTGGCACCCGCTGTTTCCAGCATTTTAGCCACTAATTTAGCAGCAATAGGGACTCTTGGTTTGTCTTTACGATCTTGTCGTGCCCATCCAAAGTACGGAATCACGGCTGTAATATGTCTAGCAGATGCACGTTTTGCAGCGTCTAGCATCAACAATAATTCCATTAAATTTTCTGGACCTGGATTGGTAGAACCGATTAAAAATACGCGTGTTCCACGAATCGATTCTTCAAAAGAAGGTTGAAATTCACCATCGCTGTAGGTCGATGTAATTACATTTCCCAGAGGGATTCCGTAAGAAGCCGCAATTTTTTTACCGAGTACCATGGAGTTGGTACATGTGAATATTTTTGGCTCTGGAATTACATTAGACATGATAGCGTTCTGTTTTTGAGTGCTTTAAACTGGTTTTTTTATCGAGGTGCAAATTTAGAAATTTATTTGAACTCTTAAAGGATAATAGCGACTAATTTTAATATGATTAAAGAAATAATTTTATAGTTTTGCAATCTACTTAAGCTCAAGTGGCGGAATTGGTAGACGCGCTGGATTCAAAATCCAGTGACTTCGGTCGTGTGGGTTCGATTCCCACCTTGAGTACATATACACCAAAAGCAAGCAAAAATAAAAAGCTTGCTTTTTTGTTTTTGTGAGGTTTTGATTTTTAATGAAAGAGATCTCAAACATAAAATAAATAACAAAAAAAGACCTCCAAATGGAGGCCTTTTAAAAATTAAATTGGGTTGGTTAAACCTTATCTTACTACAAGTTTCTTAGTAGAAACCGTAGTTCCTTGAGTCATATTTACAAAATACATTCCAGGGTTTAAGCTCGAAATATTAAGTTGAGACTGTACCGCATTTGCACGTAAAACCTCTTTTCCTAATAAATCATACACTGCTACATCTAAATCTGCATTTGAAGCCGATGTAAAGTTTACAACGCCTTTAGCTGGATTAGGATACATTTTTACTGAGTTAGCAGTTAAATCATCTACACTAGCAGTACTCGCATTTTGAGTAATTTTAGTTTCTAACATTGAAACTTCCACATCTCTTGTAACAACATACATTAGCGCAGAATTGTAAGTGTTTGAAGCATCTGCAGGAATATCTACTGTGTAAACTGTTTCAGCTGGATTAGATGCTAATAATAGCACGTTAGCTGTAACGATAGCTGGATCAACATCTGGGTAAGGGTTTGCTTCAAATCTGAAGTAAACTTCTGCATCTACAGCTACTGTAGCCTTAAATGATACTGTTCCGGCATCTGGAAATGTCAATGGGTAAATTCCTGTGTTGTTGTTTGCAAATCCTGCCCAAGCCTGTGCTCCTGTAGGAAATGTAAATGTTTGAGCGTACGCTGTACCGTCAAAAGTTCCATCATATACTGGAGAAGCAACACTAAGTTCAGTAATTCCATCGGTATCGAATTGAATTAGCTTAATCTCAGAAGTTACAACATCCACGTCTCTTGTAACAACATACATTAGCGCAGAATTGTAAGTGTTTGAAGCATCTGCAGGAATATCTACTGTGTAAACTGTTTCAGCTGGATTAGATGCTAATAATAGTACGTTAGCTGTAACGATAGCTGGATCAACATCTGGGTAAGGGTTTGCTTCAAATCTGAAGTAAACTTCTGCATCTACAGCTACTGTAGCCTTAAATGATACTTGTCCTCCGTTTGGATAAGACAATGGATAAATACTAGTGTTATTGTTAGCAAATCCTGCCCAAGCCTGTGCTCCTGTAGGGAACGTAAACGTTTGTGCGTACACTGTACCGTCAAAAGTTCCATCATATACAGGGAAAAAATCTGTTTGTGCCATTGTTAAGTTGAAAGTAATTAACGAAACAATCAAAAGGTAATAGTTTTTCATATAAATTAATTTAAGTTTGTTATTATGTTCAAATATAGTTTAAACTGTTTGTATTATTCTTAAACAAAACAATACAAATTATATACACTAACAATTATACTGACATAAATTATAAATATTGATAATTATAACCTGTAAAAATTAGTAATTTAAAAATCCTAAATTTATGTTAAATGGGGGTGATAAAATAAAATGTATGGGATTTGTATGGTTAGTTATGATTAATGTTGTGTTGTAATTAATAAACATTTAATAATTAAAATGCTGTCAATACACCACATTTTCAAAATAAATGGCTATAAATAATGACAATGCAAAAGAAACACTGTAAAGGCACGTAACAAAGGACACGAACACAGCACACACCTATTTACAAGAGAACTATAATAACCTCTTAGCAAAACAAAAAAAGAAGCTTCCATTGCTGAAAGCTTCTTTGAAATTAAAGTTGGTGTGTTAGCGTACCTTAATTCACAAGCAATTTTTTAGTAATTGAATTTAAACCTTGATCCATTTTTACAAAATAAACTCCAGGATATAAACTAGAAATATTCAACTCTGACTTTACAGTTTGAGCAGGAATGACTTGTTTGCCTAACAAATCATACACAGAAACACTTAAAAGCTCGCTTGAAGTCGTTGAGAATTTTACAATGCCATTGGCAGGGTTAGGGTGCATATTGACAAAAGTCTGAGCGTTGTCATCCAAACCTGCGGTTGGGGCTTTCCATAGGTAAATATTATCGTACCAAACATTTGTTAAGTTCGTTGTTGTAATTCCTATTTGTGCAACATCTGATCTGGTTAAATTGTTAGCTACCACGCCACCAAGAGAGGTAATATCGACATCTACAGAGACCCATTGGTTGGCAACCAATTGTGGGGTAGTGCTACCATTAATATTAACCTCTAAAGCAGAAACCTCCCCACTACCGCCAGCAAAATCAACTAATTTAAAATTAAATACATCTCCGGTAAGATCTGTATCATTTGTATAAAAATCAAAATGTACATGTGTAAAACTACTTAAATCTTGTCTATCACTTTTAAAATCGATTCCATGACATGCAATCCCTGCATTTTTCTTTAGCGTATTGTTACTGGCTATCATTACTTCAGTTGCTGCTGTACTTCCGCACCAACCTGCATCGAAATTATCATATGTTATATTAGAAGAATATGCATCGCTATATATAGAAACAACATCCCCAGCTGTTCTTGCTGGTGGCGTGGGTGCTGCTACTGAAGGAGGTGTTGGACAAGCTGGACATACTGAACCACCACAGTCTATACCTGTTTCATCTTGATTTTGAATACCATCGCTGCAGCTTGGAGCCGCGCTAGTAGTTAATGAAACATTATCATAATAAACTCCATGAGTGACACCAAAACCTGCCATTAAAAACCCAATCTGAACATTACCATTGCTAGAAGCGGCACTAAACGTTGCAGTGTAGGTAGTCATCGTAGTCGTAAGACTAAAATCCTGTCTAAATTGATCATCCCATGCTCCTACATTCTGAATCGCTAATGTAATATTTCTAGCTACATCTGCTCGGGCATCGAAAGAAATGGTATATTGTTGTGCGTTAGTAAATGTTAAACTTCCTTGTACTAACTGATTGTCCCAAGCATTTCCTCCAGATGCGGTGGATGAGAATGCTGCTTCACCATTTACCACGGAACCTCCTGTGAGAGCCCAATTAGTGTCACCATTGGAAAAATCTCCATTGGTTAGTAATTCTGTTTGTGAAAACCCAATTGACGTAATCAATAGGGATAATAATAAAGTAATTTTTTTCATAATAAATAAATTTAGGGTTAAGTCTCAATATTAAGAAACAGACCCCTTGATGCACTAATTTTTGACCACAACAAAAAATATACATTCTATAATTTTTTGATTAAAAAGGGGTAAAATTCTCATATTAACCTGTAAAAAATGATAATAATTTAAATAAATTGCATTTTGCAATAAAAATTATCAAACTAAAAATCAAGGCAGTGTTGTAGTTATGTATAGTTAAACAAAAACTTAAAAATTGTTTTTAAATTTGAAATTTCCATGCATTTCGGAGAATTTGAAAAATATCGAAGAATTTTCATTAGTTTTAAAGCATCTTAAAAAAACAGTCTTAAATAAATAAAACATGAGCAATACCTATTATGAGCCTTCCGATTTACGGAAATTTGGAACCATCACGGAATGGAGTGAAGAACTCGGAAAAAAATTCTTTGACTATTATGGAAGCGTCTTTGAAGAAGGAGCGCTAAGCGCCCGCGAGAAATCGCTGATTGCCTTAGCGGTATCGCATGTTGTGAAGTGCCCCTATTGTATAGATGCTTACACACAAGACGGTCTCAAACGCGGCATCACCAAAGAAGAAATGATGGAAGCAGTCCATGCCGGTGCTGCCATTGAGAGTGGAGCCACCCTCGTACACAGTGTACAAATGATGAATAAGTACAAAAAATTATCCATGTAATTTATGCAATTAAAGTCCCTAAAAAAGCGTGACAATGTACTTGCCAATGCAAAACGTCAGTTAGAAGTTTTATCCAATGGAATCTTTCAAGATGAGGAGCTTCCTACCTTTCGTTCAAAATTAAAAACTCTAAATCTGTTTCCATTACAACCAAAAACATTAGAAATCCTACAAATTAATGTAGGGTATATGTGTAATCAAGTCTGTGCACATTGCCATGTCGATGCCGGTCCCGACCGTAAAGAAATCATGACCCGCGAAACCATGCAACAGTGTTTGGATGTAATTATAGAAACAGGAGCGCATACCCTCGATCTTACTGGCGGTGCTCCCGAAATGAATCCACATTTTAGATGGTTTGTAGAAGAAGCCACCAAAGTTGGTGTGAAAGAGATTATCGTACGCTCCAATTTGACCATCATTACCGCCAATAAAAAATACAACGATTTGCCTGAGTTTTTCAAAAAACATAAGGTCCATGTCATATCGTCTATGCCACATTGGACAGAGGATAAAACAGATCAACAACGTGGCGATGGTGTTTTCAATGCCTCTATTAAAGCCTTAAAAATGTTAAACGCAGTCGGCTACGGCATGCCAAATTCTGACCTCAAACTCGATTTGGTTTACAACCCCTCAGGTGCCTTTTTACCAGGAAATCAGGCGGCTCTAGAAATTGATTTCAAAAAGGCATTGGCGTCAAAGTTTGACATTCAATTTCATCATTTATTTTCAATAACCAACCTCCCAATCAGTCGTTTTTTAGACTACCTCATAGCCTCTGAAAATTACGAAGATTATATGTATAATCTAGTAGAAGCATTTAATCCCGCCGCTGTGAACAATGTGATGTGCACCAACACCCTTTCGGTAAGTTGGGATGGATGGCTCTACGATTGTGATTTTAATCAGATGTTAGAATTAAAAGTTGACAGTCCTGTTCAACACATTCGTGATTTTAACAAGGAAACTCTTAGCAAACGTACTATTTGTATTTCGCAACACTGTTATGGCTGTACGGCTGGCGCAGGAAGTAGCTGCCAAGGAACAGTCGTCTAAAAAAATGAAAAACTTAATTTTTGTAGTAATAGGTCTGTTATGCGTCAAGGGGTCTAGTCAAGACGCCATTAAAGAGGTGTTGAATAAATACAATGACCATTCTATCCCTTATATATATGTTAATGAACTGAAAGAATTAACAACACAACCCCTCCTTTTTGATACACGTGAACAAGAAGAATATGACATTAGCCATATAAAGGATGCTATCCACCTGGGATTTAATGCGTTTGATTTTTCAAAAAGCACGAGCTTACCCAGTAATAAAAATACAACGATTGTGGTGTATTGTTCCCTTGGAATCCGCTCCGAAATCATTGGTAAACAACTCATTGCGCAAGGTTATACGAAAGTTTACAATTTATATGGCGGCATTTTTGAATGGGTCAATAAAGGCGAAAAGGTTTACCACAACAAACAAGAAACTCAAAAAGTACATGCTTATTCAAAATATTGGGGGAACTACCTATTAAATGGAACTAAAGTATATGAATAAAAGTCTGATTCTTGTTTTTGTGAGAAACCCTGAGTTAGGGAAGGTCAAAACACGGCTTTCTAGAACTGTTGGTGACAGCGCTGCCTTAAAAATATATAACATTTTACTCAGTCATACTGAATCTGTATTAAATTCCATCCCAGTTGATAAAGTCGTATATTACTCGGAAGAAATTCAACAAAACGACTTGTGGAGTGAGACACTTTATCTAAAAAAAGTTCAAAAAGGATTGGATTTAGGAGCGCGTATGCAAAACGCCTTCGAAACGGCTTTTAAGGAGTTGTATGAAAAGGTGGTGATTGTGGGAAGTGATTTATATGATTTGAATACAACTCATATTGAGGACGCTCTCCAGGCTTTAGAAAATCACGAGCTTGTCATAGGACCATCGCTGGATGGAGGCTATTATTTATTAGGAATGAAAGAACTACATTCTGCTGTATTTAAAAATAAGCTATGGGGAACTGACTCCGTTTTAGGGGCTACTTTAAATGACTTAAAACAACAAAATGTTAAACTTTTGGAAGCTTTGAATGACATTGATACATTTGAGGATCTAAAAGCTCATCCAGAACTGTTAAAAACGATTAAAAAAGATGAATAAATTTATTGAAGACACCTCAAATTATCTCAAAGAAAAAGGATTTGAATCGCCCGAGGTCGGAATCATCCTTGGCACCGGATTGGGGCAGCTTTTAAAGCACGTTGAGATCATTAAAGAAGTGAGTTACAATCACATTCCTAACTTCCCAACAGCAACGGTTGAGTTTCATAAAGGGAAATTAATCTACGGAATTCTTGAGGGTAAAAAAGTCATCGTCATGCAAGGGCGGTTTCATTTATATGAAGGCTATACGCTACAAGATGTTACCTATCCTGTACGCATTATGAAAAAGTTGGGCATTACAACGCTCTTAGTTTCCAATGCATCTGGGGCAATAAATTTAGATTACAAAAAAGGAGAATTGATGCTTATTGAGGATCATATTAACTTACAAGGCGGCTCTCCCTTAGCATTTAAAGGCGTCGAACATTTAGGGGAACGTTTTGTGGATATGAGTGCCCCTTATGATGCCGCTCTCAATACCCATTTTGAGTCCATTGCCCTTAAAAATAACATTACTTTACACAAAGGCGTGTATGTGAGTGTGGTTGGACCTCAGCTCGAAACACGTGCCGAATACAAGATGCTAAAACTCATGGGAGCCGATGCCGTAGGCATGAGTACGGTTCCAGAAATTATTGTGGCAAATCATCTTAAATTAAAAGTAGCGGCTGTTTCTGTTTTAACCGATGAATGTGATCCTGAAAACTTAAAACCCGTTGATATTTCGGAAATTATTGAAATGGCTACAAAAGCCGAACCTGATATGATCACCCTGTTTAAAGAATTAATAAAAATCTTATAATAATGAGCTACCTAGACACTACCCACGACGTTTACAAAGAAGCTGCTCTCAGTCCTGATATTGGACTCTGCTGTACCACCAACCCCATTTGGGAACTTCCAGGGCTGAAAATCCCGAAGATTATGCAAGAGATGAATTATGGTTGTGGAAGCACCGTTCATGCCCGTGACCTAACCAATAATCCAAAAATATTATATGTGGGTGTTGGTGGCGGAATGGAATTGCTCCAATTTGCCTATTTCAGTCGTCAAAAAGACGGCGTGATTGGAGTGGATGTGGTCGATGAAATGTTAGAGGCTTCCAAAAAAAATTTCGCCGAAGCTGAAGCTCAAAATCCTTGGTTCAGTAATGAGTTTGTGAGTCTCAAAAAAGGAGATGCCCTCAACTTACCTGTTGAAGATAACAGTATTGATGTGGCCGCACAAAATTGTTTGTTTAATATTTTTAAGGTTGAAGAACTCAAAAAAGCAATTTCTGAAATGTATCGGGTGCTAAAACCACACGGGAAATTGGTAATGAGCGACCCTACCTGTGAGCAGCCCATGAACGACAGACTTCGTGAGGACGAACGTCTTAGAGCCTTGTGCTTGAGTGGAAGTATTCCAATCGCTGAATATGTGAAAATGCTCACAGATGCCGGATTTGGAACCATCGAAATAAGAGCTCGAAAACCCTATAGAATCCTAGATCCCCTTCATTATAATACTGAAGAATTAATCTACATTGAATCGATTGAAGTTGCTGCCATCAAAGACCCAATGCCTACAGACGGGCCATGTGTTTTTACAGGAAAAGCAGCGATATATTACGGCAAAGAAGCCTTTTTTGATGATGAAGCAGGGCATGTTTTAGTGAAAAACCAACCCTTAGCGATTTGTGACAAAACCGCTGCTGCCCTGGCAAACTTAAACCGAAACGATATCTATATTAGCGACTCCACCTTCCATTATGATGGCGGAGGCTGTTGTTAACCTAAACAACTCATGAAACAGATCCACTTTTTAATTTGTAGTTTTCTTCTGTGCTTTTGTACTGCCAGTGCTCAAACTATCGACCATTCTAAATGGACGGATGTTTTACAAGTTTATGTCGCTAAAAATGGAAATGTAAACTATAGGGATTTACAAAATAATCGAATAGTCTTGAATGACTACCTAAATGATTTAGCCTCAAATTCTCCCAAAGACAACTGGAGCAATGCCGAAACAAAAGCCTATTGGATCAATGCTTATAATGCCTATACAATTCAACTAATTCTTGATAATTACCCCCTAAAAAGCATTAAAGATTTAAACGATCCATGGGATCAAACCTTTTTTAAAATCAACGGGGAAACGATGTCTTTGAATACCATTGAACATAAAATTTTAAGACCTATGGGCGATCCGCGAATTCATTTTGCCATTGTATGTGCCTCTGAATCTTGTCCAAAACTTCTGAATTATGCTTATGAGCCGGAGACTTTGAACGATCAATTAGATGAAGTCGCAAAGGAATTTATAAACGATGCTTCCAAAAATAGTTTAACAGCATCCCAAATTACAATTTCAAAAATCTTCAAATGGTTTAAATCTGATTTTCCAAAAGGAGCTGCTTTTATTAACTACCTGAACAATTACAGTACATTGAAAATTCACCCTGAAACAAAAATTAACTATCAAAACTATAATTGGTCTCTGAATGAATAAGATCAGTGTCATTATACCTGTTTTAAATGAAGCTAAAAACATAGGAGGCTTATTGGACTATTTGGTCCAAAATTCGAACGATCCCTTAATTTCAGAAATACTGGTCGTGGATGGTGGCAGTACAGATGGTTCTCAAAAAATAGTGTCTGAACTTTCAAAAACACAGCCAAAAATCATTGGATTAAACAGTCCTAAAGGACGTGCAAAACAAATGAATTTTGGAGCATCACAATCCAAAGGCAGCGTTTTGTATTTTTTACATGCAGACTCCATACCGCCAAAACACTTTGACCAATACATTGTAGATGCCATGGATAAAGGATCAAAAACAGGCTGTTTTAAAATGAAATTTGACAACTCCCATTGGTGGTTACAATTGGCAGGATGGTTTACACAATTTAATTGGAAATCATGCCGTGGAGGCGATCAAAGTTTATTTATAGAAAAAATAGCCTTTGAAGCTATAGGAGGGTTTAATGAAGATTTCGTTATTTATGAAGATAATGACTTAATTTATAAATTATATAAACAATATAATTTTAAGGTACTTCCGTATTGGCTGACAACATCATCAAGAAGGTATCAATCCAATGGTATCTGGAAATTACAATTTCATTTTTGGATGATTCACTTAAAAAAAATCTTTGGAGCATCACCCAAAACACTAGAAGCCTATTATGTAAAACATATTCTGTAACTTTGACTAACCTTAAATATCTATAACTTATGTTTACCAAAAAGTCACCTAGTCTTTTAAAATGGAGTTTAAAATACTCCTTAAGTGCTGCATTTGCTGGCATAATATGTTGTGTTGCACCAGCAGTTTTGTTTATGTTTGGTCTTATGGGAGGCGTTTATGCAATCTCATTTGCTGATTTCTTTTACAATGATGATGGAAGTGAAGGAACAGGTTCTTTAATCCTCAAGGGAGTCGCTATTCTAATTGGAATATATGGCGTATATTCTTTCAGGAAAAAACAAAATCAATGCTCTATAGACCCTAAAAGAAAACGTAAAAATATGCTAATTCTTATCATAACCATAATTGTATTAGGCTTTGGCATATTTCTTAGTTTAGAGAAATGGTCATCATGGTATTTCGATACTTATATTGTGCCAGCTCAGCAACAGGAATTAAAGAATTAAACTCATTTGACCGAAACTATAACCGTTATAATTCCTGCCTATAATGAAGAAAATTCTATAGGAAACGTCATCCGAGACCTCCCAGATTTCGTACATGAAATTATCGTAGTCAATAACAACTCAACCGATGCTACAGAAAAAAACGCAAAGGATGCTGGCGCTACTGTGCTAACAGAATTTAAAGCAGGTTATGGTAATGCGTGTTTAAAAGGAATTGAGCACATAAAACAACAAAAAAAAACTACTGATATCGTGGTGTTTTTGGATGGGGATTATAGTGATTACCCTGAAGAACTCACAAAAATTATAGCCCCTATTATTGAAAATGATATTGATTTTGTGGTTGGGAATCGGGTCAAAAACTTTAGAGAAAAAGGCGCGATGCAGCCTCAACAAATTTTCGGAAATTGGCTGGCAACCTTTTTAATGCGTGTGTTTTTTAAATCAAAATTTACAGATTTGGGGCCGTTTCGTGCGATTAAATTTGACACCTTAATGTCCTTAAAAATGGAAGACCCTACTTATGGGTGGACGGTTGAAATGCAATTAAAAATATTAAAACAACAATTTACTTATAGGGAAATCCCCGTAAGGTATCGCAATAGAATAGGAGTTTCAAAAGTTTCTGGTACGGTAAAAGGTAGTATATTTGCAGGAATTAAGATATTAACTTGGATAATTAAATACAGTTTCAAATAATGCTATTAGAAATCATCATAATTTGCGTTTACTCTATTGCGCTCATACTTATATTTATGTATGCTTTAGCCCAATTGAATTTGTTATTCAATTATATTAAATCTCAAAAAACCTCAAAAAACAGTCCAGAATTTGATTTCTCCAATGCTGACGAAATTCCTTATGTAACCATTCAACTTCCCGTGTTTAACGAGATTTATGTGATGGATCGCCTGTTAAAAAATATTGTCCTTCTTGATTATCCAAAAGATAAATTAGAAATCCAGGTTCTTGACGATTCCACAGATGAATCTGTAGAGTCCACGGCTATTTTGATTGAAACTTTACAAGAAAAAGGTTTTGATATTCAACACATTCAAAGAACAAACCGTGAGGGTTTCAAAGCTGGAGCCCTTAAAGAAGGTTTAGTAAATGCAAAAGGGGAATATATTGCCATATTTGATGCCGATTTTTTACCACAAACAGACTGGCTAAAACGTACCATTCCCTTTTTTAGGGATGAAGCCGTTGGGGTTGTACAAACACGTTGGGGTCATATCAATCGAAATTACTCTGTTCTTACGAGAATACAGGCCTTTGCTTTAGATGCTCATTTTACACTTGAACAAGTAGGAAGAAATTCAAAAGGACACTTTATTAACTTTAATGGAACAGCAGGCGTTTGGCGTAAAACTTGTATTATAGATGCAGGAAACTGGGAGGGTGATACCTTAACTGAAGATCTTGATTTGAGTTACAGAGCTCAGCTTAAAAATTGGAAATTTAAATACTTAGAAGATGTCGAAACACCTGCAGAATTGCCTATAGCCATCAGTGCTGCAAGATCGCAACAGTTCAGATGGAATAAAGGAGGTGCTGAAAATTTTCAAAAGATGATGCGGCGCGTTTTAAAGAGTAAAAACATTTCTGCCAAGACAAAATTACATAGCTTACTTCATTTACTGAACAGTACCATGTTTTTGAACGTTCTAATTGTTGGTATTCTAAGCATCCCAATGCTGTATATAAAAAATGAATATGCGCATCTAAAAATGTATTTTTATGTGATGAGCTTTTTTGTAATTAGCACCCTTATTTTCTTTATTTGCTATTGGTTTATGTACAAAAAATCACATGGCTCAAGTTTAAAAAGCTTTGTGCAATATATTGCTTTGTTCTTTACTTTTTTCTCAATTGCAATGGGCTTCTCTTTACACAATTCGATTGCTGTTTTAGAAGGTCATTTTGGTAAACGCAGTGATTTTGTACGGACTCCAAAATTTAACATCAAAGCACTTTCTGATAATTGGAAAACGAATAAATATCTTAGAAAAAACATCTCTGTAAATGTTATATTTGAAGGCTTATTGATGCTCTATTTTGGCTTCGGAATGTACAGTGCATTTATCGTAGGCGATCAAGGGGGTGATTTTGGATTGTTCCCATTTCATCTGATGCTATTTTTAGGTTTTGGATTTGTGTTTTTCAAATCGCTATCTTCAAAAGTTTAACTACTTATCCCCTGACTTGTGGAGTTTAATAGGTCAATCTTAAATTCAAAATACACCTTACTTTTTTCTAGTAGCTTAAGTCTTGTTTTGTATGTTGTATGGGCTTACGATTTGGCACGTTTTGAACATTTCAAACTTTTCACACTATACAGTATTCTATTTGGTTGTTATTACTTGATTTTAAAACAAGTCCAATTAAAAGTGCAGTATTTAACCTATTTAGCAATCGGTTTGCGTCTGGTTTTTTTATTTGCCATTCCTAATTTATCTCAAGATTTCTATCGGTTTATATGGGATGGAAGGCTCGTAGTATCAGGACTCAACCCCTACCTAACAACTCCAAATGATTTAATGGTTTCCCAACCAGATTTATTTCCACAAATGAAACTACTTTTTGACGGTATGGGGCCGTTAAGTGCAGGGCATTACTCCAATTACCCCCCTCTACATCAACTCCCATTTATAATGGCCGCAATCTTCGCTAAACACAGTATTATAGGATCGGTTGTGCTATTGAGACTCTTATTAATTGGTGCAGATTTTGGCATCCTTATTTTTGGTAAAAAACTACTGAAGAAACTACAACTGCCCACAAAAAATATCTATTGGTTTATATTAAACCCTTTGGTTATTATTGAACTAACTGGCAACCTTCATTTCGAAGGTTTTATGCTGTTCTTTTTTGTCATGGCACTGTATTTCATACATGTCAAAAAATGGCATTTGGCTGCCTTTACAATGGCACTATCTATTGCGGTAAAATTAGTACCCCTATTGAGCCTTCCTTTGTTTTTGAATAAATTAGGCTGGAAAAAAAGCATTCGATTTTACCTCACTATTGGAGGTGTTTTTACCCTGCTCTTTGCTCCCTTTATAAACGGTGATTTTTTTGAAAACTACAGAGCAACCATTGGACTATGGTTTTCTAATTTTGAGTTTAATGCGAGTTTTTATTACCTTCTAGATTGGGGGTTAGAAACAACCACAAATCTAAAATTGATTCATGGCATGGGCATCATCGTAGTGAGTTTTATAGGATTGCAGATCAGCTATCAATTAATCCAAAATAAAACCAAAACAACAGCACTAATTCTCACCGTTTTATGGGTCTTTACGGGTTATTATTTAATCTCTACTACCGTGCACCCGTGGTACATTATAAGCCTATTATTACTCTCCATTTTCACACCCTATAAGTTTGTACAAGTGTGGAGCTATACTTTGATTTTTAGCTATTTCGCTTACAATCAATTTAGTGTTGATGAAAACGGGTATATGCTCTGTTTAGAATACCTTCCTGTGTTGAGTTTTTTAGTGTGGGAACTATTTAATAAGAGTAAATTAAAGCATCATTAAATTACTTATCTCCTGCTCTGTAAGGTGTTTCCAGTGACCTCTTGGCAAGTCTTTTTTTGTAAGAGGTCCAATAGATACACAGTCCATTTTAACAATCTCATATTTAAAGTGATCAAAAATCAATCTCAAAATGGTGTTGCCCGTATTTTTTATTTGAAGCCCAATTTCATTTTTAGACACACCTTCTATATAACTAATGGCCTCAACGGAAACTAGCTTTCCTTGATGTTTAAAACCTTCTTGAATACTTTTTAGATGTTCAAACTTCAAAGACTTATCTAATTCTATATGGAACAAACGCGTCACCCCATGTTTAGAATTCGTGAACTTGGCATGCAGTTGTTCATCATTTGTAAATAGAATCAACCCGAGAGAATTTCTTCCAAGACGTCCTATAGGTCTAATTTTTGCATCAGTCGCATTGGCAACTAAGTCCATCACCGTTCGGCCTTTACCTTCACTGGTCGTTGTCGCAAAACCTTTGGGTTTATTTAATAGAACATACGCTTTTTTCTCAGGATTGATACGTGCACCATCAAAACGAACCTCATCTTCCAAACGAACCTTATACCCCATTTCGGTAACAACCTTTCCGTTGACCATGACACTCCCAATACTGATATGCATATCTGCTTCACGGCGTGAACACATTCCAGAATTTGAAATGTATTTATTTAAACGAATTTCATCGGAATTGGAATTTGCCTTTAGTTTTGGTTTTGAAAGCGTTGTCTTTTTCTTTGTATAAGACGTTTCAGGCCCCTTCAATTTTGAGGGTCTAGACTTTCCTATACGTTTATCTGAGTTTTTGTTCGCTTTTGCCATGATTAATTTTTTGCAAATGTAACGCATTCATAGGCAATGTTTGTTATTTTTTTAGTTATAATAACTTTGACAGAATGAGCATTGGGTTTAATAAAATAATACTAAAAACCCCTAACAAAATAAGCAATTTTAATAGATTATGAATGTGTACGTACTGACGTTGATTTTTTGCTAGAAATACAAGAATAGTAACAATACAAAGCAAGCTCACACTCCCATAAAAGAAATAGTCCATCCTCCCTAAATCATAGCTTTTCACCAAGTATCCTGTGACTAAAATATTAACCGTAACTAAAACTACGATCATAATTTTAGCAATTTTTTCTCCGTAAACAACGGGGATTGTTTTATATTCTAAGGAAAAATCACCTTTTAAATTTTCCAAGTCTTTTACCAGTTCTCGCATCGATAAAATCAAAAACAAATAAAATCCAAAAATAAATATCAATCCACTGTAGTTTTTATAATACAGAAAGATTGCAAAAAAAGGAGTGATGGTTAAAATTGCTGAAACCAAATTCCCGATAATGGGCATTTTCTTTATTTTATGTGAATAAAACCAGATTGCAAAAATATAAATTGAAAAGAATAAAACAGATCGAAATGACACATAACTAGCAATGACAACAACAATAAAATTAATTATAAAATAGAGAATTAACTTTGTATTTTGACTTACGTATTGCTCTAAAGTTGATTTATGAGGGCGGTTGATACTGTCTTTTTCACTGTCGTAAAAATTATTAATAATATAGCCAGAAGCAATGGCGCCTACTGTTGCTAAAATCAATGCAAAAAGAGAGCGATCCAACAAAATTTGAGAGAGTGATTGCGAGGGAGGTGCCATAATAAAAATAGCTGTAATGTATTGTGCAATAACTATGAGCGCCAGATTAAAACCTCTTACAACTACAAACATGCTAAATAATTTTAACATCATCTGTTTTTGAGCTGGCGTAAACATAATAAGGGTTTAGAAGTTATAAACGACTTCTAGTTTGTGATCGATAAGTGCTTTTTGAGCGGCCTGAAAATCTTCAGTGAACCCAAGAATATACCCGCCACCGCCAGATCCGCAAAGTTTTAAATAATAGGCATTTGATTCAATACCCGCTTTCCAAATAGAATGAAACTTCTTAGGAATCATGGGTTTAAAATGATTTAAAACGACTTTAGAAAGTTGTTTGGTATTTCTAAAAAGGGAATTAACATCTCCTTTTAAAAAATCTTCAACACAAGCATCAGTGTGTTTGATGAATTGATTTTTAAGCATTGTTCTGAAACCTTCTTGCTTCATTTTTTCCATAAAAATACTTACCATTGGAGCAGTTTCCCCAATAATACCGCTATCTAAAAGAAAGACTGCACCTTTCCCATTGGCATTTTGAGAAGGAATTCCTGTTGCTTCAATATTGTCTTTGGAATTTATAAGAATCGGAATACTTAAATAGCTGTTTAACGGATCTAAACCTGATGATTTTCCATGAAAAAAAGATTCCATTTTCGAAAAAATAGCTTTTAGTTTTAATAACTTTTCGCGCGTAAGATTTTCTAAAACGGTGATTTTGTCTTGGGCATATTTATCATACAAGGCAGCAACCAATGCACCACTACTTCCTACCCCATACCCTTGGGGTATAGAGGAATCAAAATACATTCCAGCAGAGATGTCTTTTTCAAGCTGAACCAAATCAAACACTACTAATTCAGTATCAATATCAGAAAGATATTGATGAAATTTATTTAAATTAAGGTTCGAATCTACTGCGGATGGACTTGTGTTTTCATCCATTTTCAAAGCACCCTTATAAAAATTATAAGGAATGGAAAGTCCTTTAGAATCTTTGATGATCCCATACTCCCCAAAGAGTAAAATTTTAGAATAAAAAAGTGGTCCTTTCATTGGATTGACTTAGAGTTCAAATATACATTAATTTTTTATTGGTTGTGCACCTTGTCCTAACTTGTCTTCAATAAAATGCCCATTTTGACAATGTACTGCCAGTTCTGTTTTAATAAATTCTTGAATTTCTTTCGCTTCAGCCTCTGGAAATAACACATGAACATTGGCCCCCGCATCAAGAGTAAAACAAATATGAAGTCCTGTTTGTGCTCTAAATGCCCAAATTTTATTTATGATTTCTAAAGTATTAGGTTTCATTAATATGAAATACGGATCGCTACTCATCATCATGGCATGCAGTGTGAGTGCTTCACTTTCTACAATGCGAATGAATGTGCTTAAATCTCCCGATTTTAAAACGGAAATTAAGGCGTCTAAATTGGAATGTGCTTGTGTAAAACGTTGCTCGGCAAAAGGATGGTTGTGCATCAAATTATGACCCACAGTACTGCTTACCTGTTTCTCTCCTTTATCAACTAAAAGAATTGTATCATGATAGTTTGTAAAATTTTGATGGACTTCATACGGGTATTTAATTCCTAATAAATCTGAGCTGCCCTCAATATTGGCATGCGTACCCCAAACAACTAAATTGCCTTCAATACTTCGGCAGGCACTTCCAGATCCCAACCGGGCTAAAAAGGAGGCTTTCTTATTGAAAAATTCTTTTGACATATCTGGGTTTAATTGCTGTTCAACTTGCATTAAACACAACGCTAAAGCACTCATCCCTGATGCCGAAGAGGCAATCCCTGAACTGTGTGGAAACGTATTTGACGTTTCTATAACAAAATGGTATGTTCGTAAAAAAGGGAGATACACTTCAATCCGATTAAAAAATTGTTCAATTTTCGGTTTAAAATCTTCCTCTAAGACGCCCTCTAAAAACACCTCAAAAGAGAACCCTTCTGAAGTCTTTTTTTCAAACTTAAGAGAGGTCGTTGTTTTACAGTTGTCTAACGTAAAACTAATGGATGGGTTGGCGGGGATTTGATGTGCTTTTTTACCCCAATACTTGACCAGAGCAATATTACTCGGAGCACTGTAAGCAGCCGCACCACGCTCTAAAAGTTGCTTATAAGGTTTTGGAATGAATTCGTTTACAATCATAAAATTGGCATGAATGACAAAGATACTAACTTCCCTTTATTTATTTGTTATTTAGATAAGTGTTGTGACGCAATAAAAGCACTTGTCCAAGCATTTTGAAAATTAAAACCGCCGGTGACTGCATCTATATTTAAGACTTCTCCAGCAAAAAACAGGTTTTTAAACTGTTTGCTTTCAAAGGTTTTAAAATTGACACCCTTCAATTCCACACCACCTGCGGTGACAAATTCTTCTTTAAACGTACTTTTTCCATCCACAGTAAATACAGCTTCTGTAAGTTGACTGGCTATTTTTTGCAGTTGTTGTTTATTGACCTCAGCCCAACGAAGATCGTCAGGAATTTCTGAAGCAATCACCAATTGTTCCCACAAACGTCTTGGAAGCTCAAATTGAGATGTTTTTAAAATTGTTTTTTTTGGGAATGCTGTTTTAATTTCTAATAAACGTTCCAAACAATCTGAAAATTCTTGTTTGATAAAGTTAACTTTAATCTGAAACTTATACTCTCTTTCTGCCAATTCCAAAGCACCATAAGCGGATAGCTTTAGAATGGAAGGCGCACTCAACCCCCCATGAGTTACAAGTAACGGCCCTTCAGATTGTAACGTGCTATTCACTACTGAGATGTGGACATCTGCCGCGACTACACCTGGAATAGATTTAAGACGCGGATCTTTAATATTAAAGGTAAACAAAGAAGGAACTGGAGAAATGACTTGGTGGCCAAGCGATTCTAATAGTTTCCAAATTTTTGGATTACTACCCGTCGCAATTAACAGTTTTGGAGCGCTAAAAATTCCTTTTGTAGTATTTAATTCCCAAGTGTCATTTTCGTGTTTAATTTCTTGTACTGAGTGATTTAACAACACTTCAATATGACGTGTTTTAACTTCTTCTAAGAAGCAATCGATAATGGTTTGTGAGGAGTTTGAAACAGGAAACACACGCCCATCGTCTTCAATTTTTAAGGGGACACCGCGATCTTCAAACCATTGCATAGTATCGCCAGTCATGTAGTTGTGAAAAGGACCTCGTAACTCTTTTTCACCTCTAGGATAATTTAAGACCAATTCATCAGGTATAAATTCGGCATGGGTTACATTACAACGTCCACCTCCTGAAATTTTAACTTTAGAAAGCACGTTAGCACCTCGCTCTAAAATAGCTATTTTTAAATTTGGATTCTGAGTTGCTGTATTGATTGCCGCAAAAAAACCTGCGGCACCTCCGCCTACAATTAAAACATCGTAATTATTCACACTGCAAAAGTATAAACTAAAGCGGGATTTCCATTACAGAAAGCCCGCTTTATATAAACTTAACAAATACTGATGCTAAACACCACTATTAAAAAATTATCGAAGTAGTTTATGGGAGTGAAAAAGTGATTGATGTACTAGTACCAAATTGACCTCCTTGAGCTAAGGTTTCCAAACAAACTGGCTTTGTAACTATAAACGAACCATCCCCATAACTACAACATATACCGTCTCCCCAAGCATCAAATATTGTGAAGGTATAATCACCGTCAGGAAGTGTGTACGATGCATTAAAAGCTGTTTCTCCTGGATAAGGTCCTCCAGACGCAACAATTGTATTGGCAGAATTCGTGATTTCCCAACTTGTCTCTTCAGGATAACTATCAAAATCTATTGCCAAATGTATATCGTTAGATTCACATATTTTGGTATATGTAATTGTAATCTCTTCTGATGTTGACACTAATCTAAGAACAATAGTTTTTGTGACACCTGTTGGTATGTTAAGTAATTCAAAATCAATCATGGTTGAACCACTGAGTTGACCTGCTCTAATATCTACATTTCCACTAAAACTATATTCAAGTGCACTTCCTGTTGAAGCACTGGTTACCTCAATTGGAATAGAACGGTCTGCAGTATGTGCTTCTGAAGTTGCAACAACGACTTCAAACGAGTCGGAGAGTGGATTCACGATTATGGATCCTGAGCTTGTTTCAAAAGAATCGACTGGCGAGATAGCTTGAAATTCTTCAGTATTTATATCACATGAATTAAATACTATTGCCATTAATAATAAGGCTAAAAAATAGGTTTTTTTGTTTTTCATAATTAAATTTTTAGATTTAAACTCTGTAGATTAAAATACAGACTCCGCTGGAAGTTTAGTAGTTATATATATAATATCTCCTGTGGTCGAATCGGTGACTTTATCAAACTTAACAAAATAATACCAAGCTTGTGAAACTCCTCCTGGCACAGAGTCTTCGAAAAGTTCAATGGTTCCATTTGGATGTACTATATACATTGTAACTTCCACATTCGTATCGACAGCAGACCATAATCTTGGTAAAATATTATACGTCCCATCAGGATACGCATTATTAAAAGATACACTTTCTATGGGAGTCGTAGTCTGACTTGCCTCAAGACCAGTCGTTGGCGGGTCGTTTGTAATCCACAAATCCAAATCATTTTGATCTCCAGCCCATAACATCAAAACCTCTAATGCATTTGGATTAACTGCTGGCACGCCAATAAATGTGACTGAATTATTTGTAGTACCCACTGATATAGGCTCATTACTTAGTCCATAAGCACCTGTTAAAACAACATTCACTGTTGATGTTCCATCCATAGTAACCTCTTTTGGATTAAATCCAACAAAAGAATAGACTAAAACATCTCCGTTTGAAACACTCAAGGAATAAGAACCATCGAGATCAGAGGAAGTTCCAAGAGAAGTTCCTTTAACACTTACAGAAACTGCTGATAAAGGATCATTATAGTCGTTTGTAACAATTCCACTAACCTCATAAGTTTGGGCTAATGCTGAGTATGACACAAAAAAGAGTGTCATTAAAAAGTAGGTTTTTAATTTCATAATCAATTAGGGGTTAAGTTATAATTCGAGCAATATATAATTTTTTAATTTAAAAAAATAAATTATTCTCAATAAAAAATGGTTTAAATTAAATTATTTATTGTAAAATGCAATTTATATTGTTTATTCTTCATTAATAAAAGTAAAACAATATACGCACATACAAAAAACTACACTATATAGAAAAATAATGAGCAACCCAAACCTCAAATACCTAACAAGAATTACAACAAGAATAGACTGTCTCAACAACAGATAAAGAATTTCTTGATACGAACTATCCTCGAAGCAAAGCCTTGGGGAGTTCTTTTCGATTAAAATTAATCATCTATTTAGAGTGTTATAAAATAATGGATTTTTAAATAGTTTGAAACTTGATAAGTTTAAACAAAAAAGCCTCTCAAGATGAGAGGCTTTTTGTTGTTTAGTGCGGGCGGGGAGACTCGAACTCCCACACCTCGCGGCACTAGATCCTAAGTCTAGCGTGTCTACCAATTCCACCACGCCCGCTAAACATCCCTTAAATAGGGACGCAAATATAAACAATAGTTTATAAATACAAATAGTAGATAGAACTATTTCTTTAATGGTATTTTCGTAAATTTACATTTACAAATTTTCAAACTATGAACTCATTACAATCTTATCTCAAATCAAACAAAGAGCGCTTCGTTCAAGAGCTTTTTGATCTTCTTAAAATTCCATCCGTTAGTGCCGATTCAGCCTACGCAAAGGATGTGTATAACGCTGCCGATTTTGTGGCCGATAGTTTAAAGACTGCCGGGTGTGATACCGTAGAAATTTGTCAAACAAAAGGATTTCCTATCGTCTATGGAGAAAAACTAATAGACCCTAAACTCCCAACGATTTTAGTATATGGTCATTATGATGTGCAACCTGCAGATCCAATTGAATTATGGGACGCTCCTGCTTTTGAACCTATCATTAAAAAAACTGAACTCCACCCTGAAGGTGCCATCTTTGCTAGGGGGGCTTGTGATGATAAAGGACAAATGTATATGCATGTGAAAGCCCTGGAGTTTATGACCTCAACGGATCAATTGCCGTGTAACGTTAAATTTATGATTGAAGGTGAAGAAGAAGTCGGTAGTGAAAATCTAGCTGATTTTGTCAAAAATAACACAACCAAACTAAAAAATGATGTCATCTTAATTTCAGATACAGGCATGATTGCTAAGGACATACCATCCATAACAACAGGACTTCGAGGCTTGAGTTATGTAGAGGTCGAAGTGACAGGGCCAAATAGAGACTTGCACTCTGGTATTTACGGAGGAGCAGTCGCTAATCCAATAAATGTATTGGCTAAAATGATCGCCTCCTTACATGATGAAAACAATCACATTACCATCCCTGGGTTTTATGATAAGGTCGAGGAATTATCGGATGAAGAACGTGCAGAAATGGCAAAAGCACCGTTTTCGTTAGAAGACTATAAAGATTCTTTAAAAATCAATGCGGTCTATGGCGAAAAAGGGTACTCAACCAACGAACGTAATTCCATTCGTCCAACCCTCGATGTAAACGGTATTTGGGGTGGCTACACGGGTGAAGGTGCTAAAACTGTTATTGCTAGTAAAGCGTATGCGAAAATCTCAATGCGTTTAGTGCCTAATCAGGATTGTGAAGAAATTACATTGCTTTTTAAAGCGCATTTTGAAAGCATTGCCCCAGAAGGAGTGACTGTGAAAGTGACGCCACATCATGGAGGTCAAGGTTATGTAACTCCGATAGACACTATCGGATACAAAGCTGCTGCAATGGCTTATAAAGATACGTTTGGAACTGCTCCCATTCCACAACGCGGTGGAGGAAGTATTCCAATTGTGGCCTTATTTGAAAAAGAATTAAAGAGTAAAACCATTTTAATGGGCTTTGGGTTGGACAGTGACGCCATCCACTCGCCTAATGAACATTTTGGGCTTTTTAATTACTTTAAAGGGATTGAAACAATTCCACTGTTTTATAAATATTTTACAGCACTTCAATCTTAAATTTTATATCAATTACAAGCTATTTACCAATCACTATTTGTTGTGAAAATACCTTTTTGTTTTGAGTCATACGGACAAAATACGTTCCTTTAGAGAGTTGACTCATATTTAATTTTGAACGTTTTTCAGTTAACACTTTTTGAAGCACCTGCTTACCTTCTATTGAAAATAACTCAAACATCAAATCGTCATTTAAAGAATGTTCAATCGTTAGTATTGATGAAGTTGGGTTCGGATATATATTAATCGTATTTAATTTGAATGTATGAGTTCCTAAGGATGTAAAATCAACGCAAGCGCTCAATTCCGTACATGAACCCACGGTCACTTCAACAGCATAACTACCGCTTATTGTAGGAGAAAAGGATTGATTAACTTCGGAAGGTATTGGAAGGTTTGTACTACAATCCACCCATTGATAGCTGGCATTATCCATGTTAGAGGTCAAAGTCGAGGAACTGACTGTTAGCGAATTATCTACAGAAACCAAACTTCCTTTAGTTACCATATAAGACATAATTAATTTTGCTAATTCATGAAAATAGGGCAAATCCAAGGTGCTAAACCGATCACTAGAAGAATGGTAGTAAGGGGTCTGATCGTCATTGTCCCAAGACTCTCCAACCAACACAGCAGAATATCCTTGATCCCAAAAACGAGCGTGATCACTCGCTGTAGTACCTGGGTTGACAACATTCACATTTAAGTTAAAGTTATAGGTTGCTAATAATGCAACTAAATCATCTTTCATTTCTATAGAATTTGCAATAGGACGCACATCGATATCAAAATCATCGTCATCATCGCCATCATACCCCATCATATCGATATTTAAAACACCCAATATGTTGTCCCCATTGTTATTGGCTTGGCTTGCATAAAAATTTGCACCTCTAAGCCCAATTTCTTCTTCATCCCACAAGGCATAAACAAGGGTATTGTCCATACATTGAGTCGATAAAATTCGAGCAACCTCTAAGACAGTTGCAGTTCCAGAAGCATTGTCATCTGCACAATAGTCTGCTACTGAATCATAATGTGCACAAATAATATAGATGTCGTTTGGATTGGTTTTTCCTAGCTGTGTCGCAATAATATTGCGTCCGTTGGTATTAAAGGGCTGATCGGTTACAGTGAGGTTGTTCATTGCATTAAATTTTTCAACCAAATAATCTCCGGCAAGGTCATTATTGGATTGTTCTCTATTTAATATTGTCACGGAATTACCCCCAACATTTGTTGCAACTTCTCCAGTAAACTCTTGAAGGGTTTGACTTAAAGAATCTAAACTTACAGCATTAATAATATCTAATTCTGTTTGCGCAGAGAGTGCTCCTATTAGGGAAAAGCTAAGACTAAAAAGTAAAAATACTTTTTTCATAATGTTAAGTTGATCGTTTCTCCAAAACTACATAAAGTTTATTCAAGTTGAGCTCTTAATTTTTTAGGCATATTTTTAACTACCATGGCATAGCTATGGTCAATGAGTTCAAAAAGAAATTGAGGCGAAAACCCACAGTTATTTAAATAAATAGTATTCCAATGTTTTTTATTGGCGTGAAATCCAGGGTGAATAGAATCATAATCGTTGCGGAGTTCCTCGGCATAATCCGGATCACATTTCAAGGTAATGGAGGGGGTTCCTTGCTCCCATGCCTCGAGTGGACAAAGCGCAAATATTTTTCCTAAAACCTTATACACTAAAGTACTCTCATCAAAAGGAAATTCTTCAGTGGTTTGTTCTTTTTTTAAACAAAAAGATTGAATGGCATCAATTGGAATCATTAGGGTTTTGAGGTTTCTTTGTCGTATAATTTATACAATATTGGCTTGCTCGGGGAAGCATCGTTTTCAAAAGGTGCAATTAAAATATTTAAAATATACTTTCCGTCGAGCACTGAGTTAGGAACATAAACAAGTTCTGTAATCGTTGCATCCATACGCATTTCACCTCCTACATTCCAAAAAGCTTTGTGTGCTAAAAGTTGTCCATCATCCTTTTCTTTATCGACACTTGGTGTATCGACTAACAAGTGCTTCACCCCTTTTTCACGAAGGTAAATGGCAGCCGCTTCCGTAAGGTAGGGCGGATTTGTATGGGCGTATTGTCGGTTCAATTTATCGGTTGTATTGGGAAGCGTTCTAATCACAACAGCTTCTCTTTTTTTATTACCTATCGCATAACGCAGTTGTTTTTCGGAGATAATAAAATCCCCATTTAAAGCTTCTGGAACAACCGTGATGACTTCCGCTACAAACAAAAACTGTGTCAAACACTTGTTGATGGAATGGACTTCTTTAGTAATGTGTCCCACACATTCTGTGTGTGTTCCGTGTGCGTGGGGGTTAAATTCGATTGTATTAAAATTAACCGAAGCCCCCTCTTTGACACTTCCAGTCCATCCTTTTACTTTGGCAGGAACTATTTTTGGTGGAGGCAAATACCATGCATTTACATTCTCTTCTGAAGCACGAAATGAAATTGAAATATCCAAAGGTTGATCTATATAGATCGTATAAGTTCGACTGTTGGCTTGAATAATTGCTTTCATAGTTGTGTGTGTTTAACGGTCACATGAATTATCTAAAGCAGAAAGATTCACTATGAATCACTGTTATAAAAAAAACCTGTTTTGAACGTGCTTGGTTCGTATGTAAATTTAATAAATTTGATCAAATTAAAAACAAATCAGAAGCAATTCCGTCCGAAAGAAATTTGCCTGTCTTTGTGATTTTTAAATGATTTTCCTCTAAAAAAAGCAATTCAGAAGCTCTAAATTTTTCTGAGTTCTCAAGCAATTTATTTTTAATTTCAAGACCAAAATCCGTTTCAATTTTTTTGAGTGAAATACCCCAAATGGTTCGTAAACCGGTCATGATGTATTCGTTGAATCTGTTTTCTACAGACAACACTTCCGATTCAAACGGTCGTACATTGGCTTCTAATGATTTGATATACTTCGTATTGTTTGATATGTTCCAACTTCTACTTTTACCGTCAAATGAATGTGCCGAAGGTCCCACACCCATATAGGGTTTCCCCAGCCAATAACTTGTATTGTGTCTTGAAAAATATTCGGGATGTCCAAAACTACAGGTTTCATAATGCGTCAAGCCTTGTTTGGATGTTTCCTCTAGCAATACCTCAAAATGTTTTGCTGATACTTCATCATCCATTGGCGGGTGACTTCCTTTATTTATAAAATGCTCTAGTGCTGTTTTTGGCTCGACTGTGAGCGCATAACAAGAGAGGTGTTTGATGCCAAACCCAAAAGCAGTTTGCAAATTTTCACGCCACTGTTCTACAGACATCGTCGGCATTCCAAACATTAAATCGATGGTAATATTATCAAAATAGGATGTGGCAATTTCCAAACATTTTTTTGCTTCATTGGCGTTATGAGCTCTATTCATTACCTTTAAATCAGATTCACTAAAAGACTGAATTCCAATGCTTAATCGATTTATTTTGGTGTTTGAAAGGGCTTTTATATATTCAACATCCAAATCATCTGGATTGGCTTCAAGGGTGATTTCAGGAGTGTCGGACACCGTATAGTGTTCAAATACAGTTTTAAGAACCGTGTTTAGCTCCGAAACTTCTAGCACAGTAGGCGTGCCTCCTCCAAAGTAAATCGATTGAATTTCTTCATTCTGGTATTCCGATTTTCTAAGGATTAGTTCTTTATAAACCGCTTTAATAAATGCCGATTTAGAATTTTGGTTTGTCGAAAAGTGAAAGTTACAGTAGTGACAAGCTTTTTTACAAAATGGAATGTGGATATAAATACCTGACACTGAAATGGAGTTTTTGATTAATATTTGAACACTTTCGCATTGATAATGTGCTGTAAGTGATGGTTGCAATGCCAAGCATAAATGGCCAAACTCTCTTGCAAAGAAATACATTCATTTCCTTCTGGATGGATATAGGTTCTTTGAAATTGTACGGTCTCTAATTGCTCTAATAAAAACACCCAACGTTGATGAATTCCAGCTAAGAGCTTCGTTGAGCTTTGAATGCTATAATCTACCGTGTCATTCAGCGTTGCCCACTGTGCCTCCTTATAAGGTTTGATGATAGGATTGTCTTCCGTGAGTGCCAATTTAAAACGAGTGATACTATTCATGTGGCTGTCAATACAATGACCAACCACTTGTTGAATTGTCCAACCCTCGGGACGGTATTTATAATGAAGTTCCTTATCTGTAAGAGGGATTACTTCTTTTGTCACAAGCGAAGGAAACTGTCTGATGGATTGTATCCAACTTTCAATATGGGTGGGTTCAATTTTGGTAGGAATTTTAGGTTTCCCTATTGGATATTTGAGGGTTTCTATGTCCATAGGGATCGTTTATTTTTTAACTCTGCTTTCATTTTGCTTTACAAAGGCACTCCAGCCCGTATAACTTTTGCCACCAGTAACTTTTCCTTGGTTATAAAAATGGCAAACTGCCGCTGCCAACCCATCTGTTGAATCGAGGTTTTTGGGTAATTCTTTTAACTCTAAAAGACTTTGCAACATTTTAGCGACTTGTTCTTTACTGGCATTTCCATTTCCTGTGATGGCCATTTTAATTTTTTTTGGAGAATACTCTGTAATTGGAATTTCTCTGGAAAGTCCAGCAGCCATCGCAACCCCTTGAGCCCTTCCGAGTTTTAACATACTTTGCACATTTTTACCAAAAAAAGGGGCTTCAATCGCAATTTCGTCAGGATGAAAAGTGTCTATCAGCTCAATGGTACGCTCAAAAATAAGTTTGAGTTTTAAGTAATGGTCGTCATATTTTTTTAGTAACAATTCATTCAATTGTAAAAACTCCATAGTTTTTCCCTTGACTTTTATCAATCCAAAGCCCATGATAGTGGTTCCGGGATCAATCCCTAATATAATTTTTTCTTCAGCCATTAATCTACCCTTAGAATTATTGGCAATTGAAATGCCGTTTGCACTTGCTGACTTCTTTTAATCGCAGGATATAATTTAGGAAGCCCCTCTAAACTACGTGTTAAAATGGAGTCCAACAAGGGGAGTTGTTCTCTAGTCAGTTCCTGTGTTTGTATTTTAGAAATTTGAAGCTCTCCGCTATTGGAAACCAATAAATCGATACGAATTGTATCCTTCACCGTTTGTGAGACGATAATGTTTTGTGTTCCAAAATATTCAGAAATATGTGTTGTAATGGTTTGTTCAAAACAATTTTTACTGTCTTGAAAGTCAATAGAATTTTCACAATTTTCAAAATTGGGATAGCGATCGACTTCATTCCAATTAAACGTCTTTAACTCTTCCATTAAAATCGTATCAGAATCGAGTTTCTTTTTTTCATAATAATTACATGAATAAAAAAAACAGAAAAGTAAGACAAAAGCTAAATATCTCATTGGTTCATTGTGAACCCTAAAATTACAATTTTTATTTTTAAATAGGTGAAAACTAAATTAGATTAGACTTTTGGACCTCCAGCCATAATTTCTTCATTGGCATAGCTTTCAAACTTCTTGAAATTTGTTTTAAATGAGGCTGCTAATTTATGAGCTGTTTTATAAAAGCCTTCATCATTTTTCCATGATTTTCGAGGACTTAAAAATTCTGTCGGCACATTTGGGCACAATCTTGGTTGAAGCACTCCAAAAACAGAGTGAATATGGTAATTATCTTTATTGGCGGCCTCTAAGGATCCATCCATTGCTGCATTGATCATTGCGCGCGTGTACTCCAATTTCATACGCGATCCTATTCCATATGGCCCACCAGTCCAGCCTGTATTTACCAACCAAACAATGACGCCAGTAGCCTTCATTTTAGCACTCAGCATTTCGGCGTATTTTGTGGGGTGTAAGGGCATAAAAGGCGCGCCAAAACAAGCTGAAAAACTAGGAACAGGTTCTGTAATCCCTGCCTCTGTACCGGCAACTTTTGCGGTATATCCAGAGATAAAATGATAGGCGGCTTGACCAGGCGTTAGTTTTGAAATGGGAGGCAATACACCAAAAGCATCTGCAGTGAGGAAAAAAATATTTTTTGGGTTCTTTCCAATTGAGTTGGGTTGAATATTATCTATAAAGTGGATCGGATAACTCACTCGCGTATTTTGTGTGATGGTCGTATCTGAATAATCAACCACCCCTTTAGAATCCATGATTACATTTTCTAGAATTGCCCCCTTTTTTATGGCCTCAAAGATTTCAGGCTCTTTATCTCTCGATAAATTTATGACCTTCGCATAACAGCCTCCTTCAAAATTAAAAATGGTGTTTTCACTGGTCCAACCATGTTCGTCGTCTCCAATCAAATGGCGGTGATGGTCGGTAGAAAGTGTTGTTTTTCCAGTTCCTGAAAGCCCAAAAAAGATAGACGTATCACCATCATTTCCAATATTGGCACTGCAATGCATCGGTAGGGTGTTTTTAAATACTGGAAGTATAAAGTTTAAAGCAGAAAAAATACCTTTTTTGATTTCGCCTGTATATCCAGTACCTCCAATAAGAGCTATTTTTTTAGTGAAGTTTAAAATCGCAAAATTATGCTGACGAGTACCATCTTTGGTTGGATCGGCCATAAAACCAGGTGCATTGATTACTGTCCACTCTGGGTCAAAGTTTTTTAGTTCAGACTTCGTAGGTCTTAAAAACATATTATAAGCAAAGTAATTACTCCAAGGATATTCATTAATCACACGGATATTGGTACGGTAAGCAGGGTCAGAACAGGCATAACAATCACGTACAAATATTTCTTTTTCAGAAAGGTAGGAAGTCACTTTATTATAGAGTGCGTCAAAGTCATTCGGTGCAAATGGGATGTTTACATCTCCCCACCAAACGCGATCTTTGGTAATGGCATCTTTGACTATAAATCGGTCTTTTGGAGAGCGACCCGTAAACTCGCCTGTTTGAATGACCAAGGCGCCTGAACTTGATTCTAGGCCTTGATTATTGTCAATTGTCAGTTGATGAAGCTCATTTGGAGAAAGTTGATAATGTACTTTTTGAGACGCTATACCGTAAGGGTGTAACGAAATCGTTTTCGTGATAGGTTTAGTTTGTGGCATAATTATCAAGTTAGTTTAATTCTACAAAAGTATTGAATAATATTAAATGTGTCCTATTTTACTGTTTTTTCTTAAAAAAATATGTAAATAATAGAAGCCATGAGGCTATCAAAATCAAGCCTCCAACAGGTGTAATGAATCCAATAACTTTAAAATTAAGAGGAGTCAAATCATTGGTCGCTAAAAAGTATATAGAACCCGAAAATAATAAAACCCCTGTGGGTATAAGTTTAAATAAAATCGATTTTTGATTGGGTTTAATGTCTGTTGAGAGCCCTATAAAGAATAACAAAAAAGAATGATACATTTGATAACGGATTCCAGTATTAAAACTCTCAAATGCTGAAATACTAAGCAACGGCTTCAAACCGTGTGCCGCAAAGGCTCCTAAAACAACGCCAAGTGCTCCTGTAACACATGCTAAGAGAAATATTTTTCGATCCATTTTCTATTTCAAAGTATTAAATTTTCTACATTAGTAGTCAAACTAAACACAAAAGTAAGAATCTCACAGCACTATGCGAAACATTTTAATTATCGGAGCAGGGAAATCTGCATCATACCTCATAAAGTACTTTTTGGATAAATCTGTTACAGAGCACTTAAACATAACCATTGGAGATTTAGAGACTTCAAACGCAAAAAAGTGGATTGGGAACCATCCGAATGCAAACGCGCTAAAACTTGATATTTTTGATAAATCTGCACGTGAACAGGCCGTTCAAAATGCAGACATCGTTGTATCGATGCTTCCAGCTCGATTTCATATTGAGGTTGCCAAAGATTGCTTGAAATTTGGGAAACATTTGGTGACTGCTTCCTATGTAAGTGAAGAAATGAAAGTACTGGATTCGGAAGCAAAAGCCAAAAATCTGATCTTTTTAAATGAGATTGGATTGGATCCTGGAGTGGATCATATGAGTGCCATGCAGGTCATCGATCGGATTAGGGCAGCGGGCGGAAAGATGTTACTTTTTGAATCGTTCACAGGGGGATTGATGGCGCCTGAAAGCGATACAAACCTTTGGAATTATAAATTTACTTGGAATCCTCGCAATGTGGTTTTGGCAGGACAAGGTGGAGCTGCAAAGTTCCTACAAGAAAATAAATTTAAATATATTCCTTACCACCGCTTGTTTAGACGTACAGAGTTTTTAGAAGTTGATGGCTATGGTCGGTTTGAGGCATATGCGAACAGAGATTCACTTAAATATCAAGAGGTTTATGGACTAGCAGACATCCAAACATTGTATCGAGGAACAATTCGAAGAGTGGGGTTTAGTAGAGCGTGGCAAATTTTTGTCTTGCTTGGAATGACTGACGATAGCTATACAATTGCAGATAGCGAAAACATGAGCTATCGTAGTTTTGTCAATTCGTTTTTACCCTACAGTCCTACAGATTCGGTAGAATTAAAATTGAGATACCAATTAAAGATTGATCAAGATGATATTGTATGGGAGAAGCTCGAAGAACTCAATATTTTTAGCGATGATAAAAAAGTGGAATTGAAAAATGCCACGCCCGCACAAATACTTCAAAAAATATTGTTAGACAGTTGGACTTTGAGCCCTGAGGATAAGGACATGATTGTGATGTATCATAAATTTGGGTATGAATTGAATGGCAAAAAACATCAAATTGATGCCACAATGGTGTGTACTGGCGAAGATCAAACCTTTACTGCAATGTCAAAAACTGTAGGATTACCCGTTGCAATTGCCACTTTAGCGATACTAAACAACAAAATACAAAGCTATGGTGTTCAAATTCCAACTAAAACAGAGTTATACACCACTGTATTAAATGAATTAAAAGATTTTGGTATCATATTTAATGAAAAAGAAACTGAATACTTAGGATATAATGCCCTAAATGAATAATTTAGTTATAAATTGAAATTATTTTAATACTTTTGCTTTGTAAATTAGAAGATTTTATTAAAAAATGAACAAAACTATAGAAATTGACGGTATTGATAAGACAATTCTAAGGGCTCTTATGAAAGATGCAAGAACTCCAGTACTAGAAATTGCCCGTACTGTCGGAATTTCTGGGGCTGCTATTCATCAACGGCTTCGTAAATTAGAAAACTCTGGGCTTATCGCAGGCTCTAAGTTTGTAATAAATCCAAAGATTTTGGGATATACAACCATGGCATTTGTAGGCGTGTATTTGGATAAAGCAAAAAATAATTCAGATGCTGTCAAACAGCTCAAAAGAATTCCTGAAGTCTTAGAATGTCATTACACCACTGGAAACTGGAGTGTCTTAATCAAAATACTTTGTAAAGACAACGAACACTTGATGTCTGTTTTAAATAAACAGATTCAACCGATTTCAGGTGTTTCAAGAACTGAAACATTTATTTCTTTGGACCAACAAATTGATCGCCAAATTAAAATCTAATTAATCTCTTCCAAAAATTTGAAGACCCCAATACACTAAGGTCGCTAAAGATCCCAGAGCAGCTACCAAATACGTTCGTGCCGCCCATTTGAGTGCATCTTCGGCGCCTTTAAATTCTTCTTGAGACACCATATGCTTGTTTTTTAACCACGCTAATGCACGGTTACTCGCATCGTACTCTACAGGCAAGGTGATAAAACTGAAGGAAGTGGCAACCGCCATCAATACAAACCCCAAAACAACCACCCAATAACCCAAGCCAACACCCGCTCCAAACCCTAAAATTAAGCCTCCAACAATTAACCACATGGATAATTTTGAAGAAATATTTACCGCTGGCACTAGTGTTGAGCGCAACTGCAACCAACTGTAAGCTTGAGCATGCTGTACCGCATGTCCACATTCGTGTGCCGCAACAGCCGCAGCAGCGGCGTTTCGCTCGTTATAAACCGCTTCACTTAGGTTTACTGTTTTATCTTTAGGATTGTAATGGTCTGTAAGACGACCCGCCGTTGACACGACTTTTACATCTCTAATGCCATGATCGGATAGCATTTTTTCAGCAATTTCAGCTCCACTCATTCCATTCCGTAAATGAATTTTTGAGTAGGTTTCAAATTTACGTTTTAAGGTTGAACTCACAAGCCAGCTTACCAAAGCGATGGCTCCTAGAATAAAATAATATGTTCCCATAACAATTGTTTTAAATTTAGTTTAATATGTTATCAAAAATAGCACCAATTTTTAAAACTGAAAAAATGACAGTACATTTTAGCGTTTCCTATATTTAAAAATAAATACTAGTAATGTAAACGAGGACACCAAAGTAATCGTATTTGCCAAAATCATGGACAGGCTTTCTTTTAAAATCCCATAGACCAACCAAAACACAATCCCCACAAAAAACAAAGAAAAGGTTGGCAATGAAAATGCTGACACATCTTTTGTTTTCCAAGTTTTATACACTTGAGGTAAAAACGCATAGGTTGTCAAGCAAGCAGCAATAAGCCCTAAGACTTCGATAGAATCTATATTATCCAACAATGTTTACAATTTTACCTGGTACAACAATCACTTTTTTCGGAACACGTCCATCCAGTTGTGCAACCGTTTTTTCATCTCCCATCACGGCTGCTTCGATTTCTTCTTTACTTAAATCCAATGATAATTCAATCGTAAATCGCATTTTACCATTGAATGATATTGGATAGGCTTTGGTGCTTTCGATCAGGTGACTGGCATCAAATTCTGGAAACTCAGCTGTTGTGATTGAATTTTCATGACCTAGCTGCTCCCATAATTCTTCTGCTATATGTGGTGCATACGGAGAAATCAATATCAATAGTGGTTCTAAAATAGTTTTAGAAATACACCTTTGAGCAGTCAGTTCATTCACAGCAATCATAAAGGTAGAAACAGAGGTATTAAACGAAAAATTCTCGATGTCTTCTGTGACTTTCTTAATGGTTTTATGAAGCGTTTTTAATTGGTCTTTTGAAGGCTCATCATCAGTAACCTTAAGCCCATCTTGTCCAATATATAACTTCCATAATTTTTTAAGAAAATTATGAACCCCTGTAATTCCGGAGGTATTCCACGGTTTGTATTGTTCTAAAGGCCCTAAAAACATTTCGTATAAACGCAATGAATCGGCACCATACTGTTTGCAAATTGCATCTGGATTTACGACGTTGTATTTGGATTTGGACATTTTTTCAACCTCGCGTTTCACTTTAAATAGACCCTCGTTATCTGTAATAAATTCTGCATTTTTAAACTCTTCCCTCCAAGACTTAAAGGCTTCAATATCCAACTCATCAGAAGCATTTACAAAAGATACATCCGCATGAATCCACTGAATAGACTCCGTGGTAATCGTATCTGCAGACATAAAAGTTTGGGTTCCTTCAACTCGTCCTACAAACGCACTCGTTCCCAGAATCATTCCTTGATTGATCAGTTTTTTTGCAAACTCATCTACAGGGACAAGCCCTAAATCAAATAAGAATTTTTGCCAGAAACGTGCATAGAGCAAATGCCCTGTGGCATGCTCGCTTCCACCAATATACAAATCCACTTCTTTCCAATAATTCAAGGCTTCGGAACTAGCAAATTCATTTTGGTTATGTGCATCCATGTATCTGTTAAAATACCATGAACTCCCCGCCCATCCAGGCATTGTATTGAGCTCTAAAGGAAATATGGTTTGATGGTCTATTTTATGGTTTTCAACAACCGTATTTTGAGTGGTATCCCATGCCCAGACCTCAGCACGACCCAATGGTGGCTCGCCTTCTTCGGTTGGTAAATATTTTTCAACTTCTGGCAAACTAATTGGCAAGTGTTCCGCCGCAATCATTTGTGGCAATCCATTTACATAATATACCGGGAACGGTTCGCCCCAATACCGCTGTCTTGAAAACACAGCATCTCGAAGTCGGTAATTTGTTTTTCCTAAACCATATCCCTTTTCTTCTAGGATTTCAATGGCTTTTTTTGATGCTTGTTTATAGTCTAAGTCATTTAAAAAATCGCTGTTGGCGATGATGGTATTGGTTTTATCTGTATAGGCTTCTTCACTAATATCGATGCCTTTAAAAATATTCGGAATTTCAATGTTAAAGTGTTTTGCAAAATCATAATCACGCTGGTCTCCACATGGCACTGACATTACGGCACCAGTTCCATACCCAGCCAATACATAATCCCCCACCCAAACAGGAACGGGTTTTTTTGTTAAGGGATGTTCAGCATAGGCACCTGTAAACACGCCTGAAATGGTTTTTACATCCGCCATTCGGTCGCGCTCACTCCGTTTTGCAGTTGCCAAAACATAGGCCTCTACTGCTGATTTTTGAGCTGGAGTGGTAATCTGGCTTACCAATTCATGCTCGGGAGCAAGGGTCATAAAAGACACGCCAAAAATTGTATCAGGTCTGGTGGTAAATACTTCAATGGTTGAGGCATGGTCTTTAAGTTTAAACACCACAGAAGCCCCTACTGATTTTCCAATCCAATTGCGTTGACTTTCTTTAAGGGCATCTGTCCAATCTATCGTGTTAAGCCCTTGTAAAAGACGTTCGGCATAGGCAGATATCCGCATGCTCCATTGCGTCATTTTCTTTCGAATTACTGGATACCCCCCACGTTCGGAAACGCCGTTGACAATTTCATCATTCGCTAAAACAGTTCCCAACTCGGGACACCAATTGACTTCGGTTTCTGCTAGGTATGTCAATCTGTATTGTATTAAAATTTGTTGTTGACGCTCCGAAGACATGGCATTCCATTCCTCAGCAGTAAACACTTCAATGGCTTCATCACAGATTGCATCTACCGTTGCATTTCCTTGATTAGAAAATAATTTTATAAGCTCATCAATAGACGCTGCTTTGTTAGAAGCGTTGTTATACCAAGAGTTAAATAGTTGGATAAAAATCCATTGTGTCCATTTGTAATATTCGGGTGAAGAGGTGCGCACTTCTCTAGACCAATCAAATGAAAACCCCATTTGATCGAGTTGGCGGCGGTAAGTTTTTATGTTTGCTTCGGTCGTAACTGCTGGGTGCTGTCCCGTTTGGATGGCATACTGTTCTGCAGGCAATCCAAAACTATCATAGCCTTGTGGATGTAATACATTAAACCCTTTATGGCGCTTGTAACGTGCGTAAATATCGGATGCAATATAACCAAGAGGGTGTCCAACATGAAGCCCTGCTCCACTAGGATAGGGAAACATGTCTAAAACATAATATTTGGGTTTGGTAGAATTATTATCAGCTTTAAACGTTTGTTGTTCTGCCCACTTTTTTTGCCATTTGGCTTCAATTTCATTGAAATTGTACATCATATTGCTATCATTAACAGCTGCAAATTTACGCTTTATTTAGCAAGTAAAAAACTCTGTATGACGAAACAACACGACTATGAAATGTTAATTTGTTTTCAGGGAATTACTAGCCATTTAAGTAAGTTTTTTTATACTTTTACATTCGTTAGACAATTACTATGAGTTCATCATTTGAAAAACATCAAAAACGCCGTTTAATTTCGTCCTATTTTTCGGTCGTCCTCAGTATCGCTTTGGTTCTTTTTTTGTTAGGGATTTTAGGGCTATTGGTTCTCAATGCCAAATCAATTTCTGATAATTTTAAAGAACAGGTTATTCTTACCATCTATTTGGAAGACACTTCCAAAGAAGTTGAAATAAAACAACTCGAAAAAAGCTTGGCATTTTCGGACTATGTAAAACAGACAAAATTTATTTCTAAAGAGTCTGCTGCCGATTTTATGAAGTTAGAATATGGAGAGGATTTCTTAGACGATATTGGCTATAATCCTTTAAAAAATTCGATTGAAGTGAATCTCAAAGCGGACTATGTGACTGCACGTCGTTTGGATAGCATCACAGAAAGTACGATGAAAAAGAACTTTGTGGAGGACATTAAATATGATAAGGATCTTGTATCTTTAATGAACAGCAATGTAAAACGTCTCAGTTTATGGATTTTAATTATCAGTGGAATTTTTACGGGAATCGCGGTTCTTTTAATAAATAGTTCCATCCGTCTGGCAGTGAACTCCAAACGCTTTTCAATCAAAACCATGCAGATGGTAGGAGCGACCAAAAAATTTATTCGTAAACCTTTTATTTGGCGTAGTATTCGACTTGGAATTATCGGTTCGATTTTAGCTCTTGTTGGCATGGGGGTAGTCGTATATTATGTCGATAAATCATTTCCAGAATTCAATTTGATTCAAAATCAATTGTCTATTGGAGCCTTGTTTGGCTGTATTTTTGTTGTAGGAGTTTTAATTACTTGGTGGAGCACTTTTTTCGCAACTCAACGTTTTTTAAACCTAAAAACCGATCAACTTTATTATTAAAAACCCAACTACTAGAAGTACTTTAAAATACAATTTTAGATTCAATGAACCCTTTTACATTCACACAATTTAATTAATTATGGGAGAACAGAAACGCAAAGAAAACGCAAAGAAAAATTTTATTTTTGGAAGGCAAAATTACAAATGGATGTTTGTGGGCCTTTTGCTTATCGCTTTAGGATTTATCCTGATGGCGGGTGGCGGTTCCGACGACCCTAATGTCTTTAACCCTAAAATCTTTAATGCTCAAAGAATTCGCGTCGCACCAACCCTTATTTTAATTGGGTTTGGAATTCAGGTTTATGCTATTCTTAAAAATTTCAAAAAATAGATGGATTTTTTTGACAGTATTTTATTAGGAATTATACAAGGACTTACTGAGTTTTTACCAGTCTCTTCTAGTGGGCATTTGGAAATTGGTAAAGCCCTGTTGGGGGATGAATCAATCCCTGAGAATAGTTTGATTTTCACGGTAGTTCTCCACTTCGCAACAGCTCTAAGCACCTTAATTATTTTCAGAAAAGATATCGTTACACTCTTTGCTGCTTTATTCAAGTTTGAATGGAATGAGGATACCCAGTTTATTGTCAAAATAATGATTTCTATGCTGCCTGCTGGATTTGTAGGCATACTATTTGAAGCAGAATTAGAGGCTCTTTTTGGAAATAATATCTTACTCGTTGGGTTCATGCTCATTGTGACCGCTTTGTTATTATTTTTGGCAGACCGTGCAAAAGCAACAAATAAAAAAGTGGGGTTTTGGGATGCTTTTGTCATTGGAATCTCACAAGCTATTGCCATGCTCCCTGGGATTTCTCGCTCAGGAGCTACTATTTCAACCTCTGTATTATTGGGAAATGACAAATCAAAAGCGGCACGCTTTTCTTTTTTAATGGTTATTCCTCTCATTTTAGGAAAAATTGCTAAAGATGTTATTAGTGGAGACTTGAGCTATAATGCTGATAATTTTAATAGCTTGGTTGCAGGATTTATAGCAGCCTTTGTTGCTGGACTTTTTGCTTGTACCCTTATGATTCGTTTGGTTAAAAATAGTCGATTAAAATACTTTGCTTATTACTGTTGTGTCGTTGGAATTTTAGCAATCATCACAACTTTTTAATTCAAATGAAAACAGCTCAAGATTATTTAGATGGTCAGCTTGTATTGATTGACAAACCTTTAGAATGGACGTCTTTTCAAGTGGTTAATAAATTGCGTTGGCACATTCGTCAAGCTTTCAATTTAAAAAAAATTAAAGTAGGTCATGCAGGTACTTTAGACCCCTTAGCAACGGGACTTTTAATAATTTGTACTGGAAAGATGACTAAGCAAATCGACACGTTTCAAGGGCAAATAAAAACCTATACGGGGACATTTGTTTTGGGCAGCACTACACCTTCCTATGATCTTGAAACAGCCATCGATCAGGAGTTTCCAACGGCCCATATTACTCCGGCATTAATTCATAAAACTACGGCTCAATTTATTGGTGAAATTGATCAGTTTCCACCCGTATTTTCCGCCTTAAAAAAAGAAGGCAAACGTTTATATGAGTTTGCCCGTGCTGGAGAATCTGTAAAAATCAACTCTAGAAAAGTGACCATTGAGGAATTTAAAATTACCAAAATAGAAGGACTAAAAGTTAATTTTAGTGTCACTTGTAGCAAAGGAACTTACATACGTTCGTTGGCTCATGATTTTGGAAAAGCATTGGAATCAGGCGCCCATTTATCTGCACTTCGACGTACAAAAATCGGTGACTTTTCTGTAGAGAAAGCCATTTCAATTGATACTTTTATTTCTGAGCTAAACTAAAACAACATCGTTTCGGATTTAAAGAAATTTAGTTTTAATTTTTATAAAGTTGAATTTTTTTTAAATTGAGGTCATGATAACTCAAAAACAACGTTGTGGATGGTGTGTGGGCGACCCGCTCTATGAAGCTTATCACGATGAGGAATGGGGCGTTCCTTTGTATGACGACTTAAAGTTGTTTGAGTTTTTAATTTTAGAAACTTTTCAGGCGGGTTTAAGTTGGATTACCATTTTAAGAAAACGCGAAAATTTCAGAGCTGCTTTTGACGGGTTCGACTACAATAAAGTGGCGCAATACGATGCGACTAAATTTGACTCTTTAATCCTTGATAAGGGCATTATTCGAAATAAATTAAAAATCAAAGCGGCGATATCGAATGCTAAAGCCTTTCTTGAAATTAAAAAAGAGTTTGGCAGTTTCAGTAATTACATTTGGGCATTCGTAGATGGGAAGCCTATAAAAAATAAGATTGAAAATTATAAGAAAGCACCTCCAAACACGCCCTTGAGTGATTAAATAAGCAAAGACCTAAAAAGTCGTTGGTTTAAATTTGTTGGCAGCACTGTTGTATATGCACACATGCAAGCAACAGGAATGGTTAACGATCACGAGATTGAGTGCTTTAGGTATGATGAAGTTTAATTCTTATACGGAACTAATTCCAAAAGTTTTTCAATAACCTCTACTCTTGCCTTACTTTTTTTGTTGGCTTTAATAATGATCCATGGAGCAATTTCAGTATTGGTTTTATCAAACATTTTAGTTTTATACTGAGTATAATCTTCCCATAGCTCTAAAGCTGCTTCGTCAACCTTACTGAATTTCCACTTTTTGACTGGACTCGATTTAATGTCTTCAAAACGTCGAGATTGTTCATCTTTGGAGATAGAGAAATAAAACTTCACAACCCGAATTCCCGAATCAATAATCATTTTTTCAAATTCGTTCACCTGATTCATAAACACTTCATAGTCATTTTGTGTACAAAACCCATTGACAGGCTCTACAACCGCTCGGTTATACCAACTTCTATCAAAAAAAGTTATTTGACCGTTGCGAGGTAAGTTTTTAATATAGCGTTGAAAATACCATTGATTTTTTTCTTCGTCTGTTGGTTTTGAAAGAGCTACAACATTAAATTCTCTTGGATTTAAATGTTGGGTAATTCTTCGGATTGCTCCGCCCTTGCCAGCCGCATCTCTGCCTTCAAAAATAACAACTAATTTCTCACCTTCAACCTCAACCCATTGTTGGAGTTTGATCAATTCTTCTTGGAGTCGTTCCAGTTTTGATTCGTGACTCAAAATGCGTAACGCTTTAGGAATTGTCATATCGTCATGACTCAAAAACAATTGAAGACCTCGTTTGCTGTTAAGTTTTTTTAAATTTTTTGGTGATAATTTTTCCATAACTAATCGATTTGAGTAATCATCCTGTGATAACGCTGTACAACATTTGGATCGGGAAGAATTGTTGTATTAGAGCTTCCTTTTCGGTCGTAATCAAATTGCGATAAAACGTGGCGGATGCTTTCTAAACGTGCTTGTTTTTTGTTGTTTGTTTTTATAATAATCCAAGGACTTATAGAGGTGTGTGTTTTACTAAACATCTGTTCTTTGTAAAATGTGTATTTGTCCCATCTATTTTGACCTTCCTTATCAACGGGGCTAAACTTCCACTGTTTTAAAGGGTTTTTCAGTCTAGAATTGAAGCGTTTTTCTTGCTCTTTTTTTGAAATTGAAAACCAAAACTTAATAATTATCACACCGTCTTCATAGAGCATATGTTCAAACTCAGGAACTTGTAACATGAATTTTTTATATTGTTCTTCAGAACAAAATTCCATTACAGGTTCTACCACAGCACGATTGTACCAGCTTCGATCAAAAAACACCAATTCACCAGGTTCTGGAAGTTCTTTAATATAACGTCTAAAATACCATTGTCCTTTTTCAATTTCTGTGGGTTTGGGAAGCGCTACAACGCGCATGGACCTTGGGTTTAAGTGCTCTGTAAAACGACGAATTGCGCCACCTTTTCCAGCAGCATCCCGACCTTCAAATAACACACAAACACGTTTTTTATGTCTGGCAGTCCATTGTTGTAAGTCCACTAATTCAGCCTGAAGTTTTACAAGCTCTGACTCATAGTCGATTGTATTAATTAGCGACTCATATTTTGTCTTAGGAATTTTAGACTTTAATGTATTTTTAAACGATTCGATTCCAGAATACGATTCAAAATCTTCTTGAGTGAACATAGGCAATTAAATTAATATCAATTATTTATATTTTGATTTTGAGGTTTTAAATATTCCATAAATTTTAATCTTGAAATTGGCTCCGCACCTAAACTTTCAAGGTGATTTGTGTGCAACTGACAATCTATAATTTTATAGTTTGAGTTTTGAACAAAACTTATAAAACCAATTTTACTGGCATTACTCACATAACTAAACATACTTTCCCCACAAAAAATTGTGTCATCCAACTCAATACCATACAATCCTCCGACTAATTTCTTGTTTTTCCATACCTCAACAGATTTTGCAATCCCTCTTTGGTGCAATTCACAATAGGTTTCAATCATTTCATCGGTAATCCAAGTGCCTGATTGTGCTTCTCGTTTTACGTTTGCACAAGCTTTAATAACGTCTCTAAAATTACGATTTATAGTAATTTCAAAGGATTGATTTTTCAAAATCTGTTTTGTACTTTTTGAAACCTTCAACTTATGAGGGTATAACACAAAACGAGGATCAGGGGTCCACCATAAGATGGGTTGATCGGAATCATACCAAGGAAAAATCCCATTTTGATAGGCGTACAGGACACGTTCTGGAGACAAATCACCTCCAGCTGCCAAAAGACCTTCTGGGGTTGCTTCTGTCAATGGCGGAAATTCGATGGTTTCATTTAGCCACTTCATCTATTTTTATATTGAAGTGTTGCTTGTTTTAACGCTGGTTAAAATGGCAAGTCATTTGGCTCGTCTTCGGACAAGTCTGTTGCAGGCTCAAAAGCTTGTGCAGGGGCTACTGGTGCAGCACTGGCAGGTGCAGCTTGCTGTAAATTCTCGATACGCCATCCTTGTATTGCATTAAAATACTTTGCCTCTCCTTGTGGGTTGATCCACTCTCTCCCTCGTAAATTAATACCAACCTTGATTTGTTGTCCAACCTGGTAGTTATTTAAAAGATCTGTTTTGTCCTGAATAAACTCCACCATAATATGTTGTGGATATTGCTCTTCTGTAGTCAAAACTAATTCACGTTTTCTAAATCCATTAGAACCAATAGATTGTGTTTCGCCGATAAGTTTGATTTTTCCTTGTATTTCCATTTTTATTTTTAAAATTGACTATTAAACTAAAGAATTTTCTAAATATATACAAACTTAACAAATTATGAGTCCAACTAAAAGAAGAAAGCGATAATATAAAACAATATATTCACCATAAATACATTATATTTAGAATTGAAAAAAATATACCAATGAAAATTTTATCAAAACAACATGTTTTACGCTGGGTGATGATTGCCGTTTCATTCCTTATTATTTCATTGATTTTATGGAATACCTATCGTTTTTTTCAGAAGTTTAAAGAAGAAGAACGTATCAAAATGGAAAATTTTTCTCAGGCTCAAATTGAGCTTGGAAAAATTATTGACCTCAACGGGAATATTAGTGATTTTCCATTAAAAATAATTCAAAGCAATACCACTACCCCAATGATTATTGAAAATTCTGAAGGGAGTTTTCAATCTAAAAATATTGAGCAACACTCAGAAAATAATCAAGAGTATCTCCGAAAATTAAGTTTAAAATTTAGTGATGAAAACACCCCAATTGAAATAATTTATGAAGGTAAAACACTTTCAACAATCTATTATGGAAATTCCGATTTACTGAATAAGCTAAAATATTACCCCTTTACACTTGTCTTGATTTTTTTGTTGTTTAGTGGAATTGTCTATTTTTATTACAAGAGTTCCAAAACTGCTTCCCAAAATAAGCTTTGGACTGGAATGGCTAAAGAAACCGCTCATCAAATTGGAACTCCGCTTTCATCGCTTATAGGTTGGACTGAACTTTTAAAAAAAGAGGCTGTAAATCCTTCCTTTATAACTGAGATCGAAAAAGACATTCACCGTTTAGAAACCATTACAGAACGCTTTAGTAAAATTGGAGCTGTTCCTTTGCTAAAGAGTACAAATATTGTAACAGCGACTCAAGAATCTTTCGACTATTTAAAATCTAGAAGTAGTAATTTAATTAGCTTTAAAATGAATGCTCCAGAAGGAGAAGTCCTGGTCGACTTGAACCCTGAACTTTATAGTTGGACTATTGAAAATTTGGTTAAAAATGGAATTGATGCCATGAAAGGGGAAGGTCATATTGAGTTGTTTATTCAAACTACAGATGCAATGGTTTTAATTGATATTAGTGACACCGGCAAAGGACTTTCAAAAAAATTATTCAATAGAGTTTTTGAAACAGGATATACGTCTAAAAAACGTGGTTGGGGATTAGGGCTGACTCTTTCCAAACGAATTATTGAGGAATATCACAAAGGAAAAATTAAAGTATTACACTCTGAAGTTGGAGAAGGAACGACGCTGCGAATTAGTTTAAAACGCTTATAAGAAAGAAGTGATTTTTTTAGCGAGTGCTTCAAATTCTTCTGGAAGCAGTGCTTCTTTTTTAATAAATTGAGCGTCTTCCATAGAATTTAATGGGATCAAATGCACATGTACATGTGGCACTTCGAGTCCAATCACTGTCATCCCTATACGCTTGCAGTCAACTGCTTTTTCTAAACCGAGGGCAACTGTTCTTGAGAACTCCATTAATTCTAAATAGGCTGCTGAATCTAAATCAAAAATTTTGTTGACTTCTTTTTTTGGAATACAAAGGGTATGACCTTTAGCATTCGGATTGATATCCAAAAATGCTAAGAATTTTTCGGTTTCGGCGACTTTATAACAGGGAATTTCTTTATTAACTATTTTAGTGAAAATCGAACTCATGATTTGGATGTAAGAATTAATTTATCTAGAGATGTTCATGATTTCAAATTTCAAAATACCATTAGGGACTTGTATCTCCGCTACATCTCCAACACTTTTTCCCAACAATCCTTTTCCGATAGGTGAATTTACAGAGATTTTTCCTGCGGCTAAATCCGCTTCTCCGTCGGCCACAAGAAGGTAGTCTAATTCCATTCCATTGGACTGATTTTTTATTTTTACTTTAGACAGCACTAATACCTTAGAAGTATCGAGTTGAGATTCGTCGATCAAACGAGCACCAGCCATGGTGTCTTCTAGCTTTGCAATACGCATTTCCAACATTCCTTGTGCCTCTTTGGCAGCATCGTATTCGGCATTTTCACTTAAATCACCTTTATCTCTTGCTTCGGCAATTGCTCTTGAAGCCTTGATGCGTTCCACGTCTTTGAGTTGCTTTAACTCGTCTCTCAATTTTTTTAAGCCTTCGGCTGTGTAATAAGATACATTACTCATAACTTATAGTTTTTAAAGTAGTCGTTTATTTGGTGACTGTGTCGTCTAATTCTCTATTTAGAACTAAACGCAAAAATCTCGTTTTCACGAGATTGCACCACAAATATACAAAATATTTATCTTAGTGTAGTTTTTATCGTAAATTGAGCACTTAAATTATATGAATTTTAGACCTATTTAAATGCACTATACATCTGCAAAAATGAAAACATTGAAATTCTACGCTTTAGTATTTTTTGTTTGTGTGGGCTGCACAAAAGATAATAATTCCGATCCCAATTGTAATTTTTTAGCCAATCTTAATGTAGCTGCTTCCTTAAACCTCAATCTTTCGCAGTACAATCAACTGACATTCCCTAACAATCCTGTGTATGTTCCTAATGAAGGAAATGGCGGTATTATTGTCAATAATACGGGTACTGGCTTTGTAGCCTTTGACGCTGCAGATCCCAATCATGTTTTTAGCAATTGCTCAGTGCTTTCTATCAGTGGACTTGAGGGCGTTTGTGGATGTAACGAGGCTAATAAATACAGCCTTTTTACGGGTCAGCCTTTGGAGAATTCTGAATTACGGTGTGGACTTAAAGCCTATTTTGTAGAAATAAATGGCAATACACTTTTTGTGTCTAATTAAAAAAAGCGTACCGAAGCACGCTTTTTATAATCAATAAAATTCTTCCTAAAACATCAATGTCATTCCAACTAAGAAATTACGGGTGGCTTGTGGGTAGTAACCCTGTACCTCAGAAGCTATTGGACCACTCCACGTGTCCAAATAAGTGTAACCTCGGTCTACGTATTCTGCATTAAACAGGTTGTTAATCATACCGCTTAACACAACAGACTTAAAGACCTTATTCAGTTTTAACTCATAATTCAAATTAAGATCTCCAACAAAATAGCCTTCTAACTTGGAGGCCGCAGTGTCCGTATTACTTAGGTATTGCTCGCCTACATATTTTCCAATCAATGCGGCTCTAAACTGGCTGTTTGGTGCATATTCAATGGCATGGGTTGTAATCAGATTTGGTGATAATGCAATGTTGGTATTCCCTAAGTTTTGCAATTGACCATCGCGATCAATGATTAATTCTTCGATTTTATTTTGACTTAAGGCTAGGTTTGAATTTAAAGCCATTTGATTACTTATAGCAATTCGCGCATCCAATTCCAATCCCAAGCGGTAGCTGTTATCAACATTTTCTCTTAGATATTCTCCAACATTATCTAGGGCTCCCGTGAGTACCAATTGATTTTTATACTGCATATAATACACATTGGCATTCAAGCTGAAACGCTTTCCTTGGTGCCGCCATCCCAATTCAAAATCATTTAAACTTTCAGGTTTTACAGCTGCTCCATTACTTTCAAAATCGTTTCTGTTGGGTTCTTTATTTGCGCGTGCATAAGAAACATACATACTATTGTTTGAGTTGAACGTATAAGTGAGTCCTAGTTTTGGATTGAAAAAGCTATAGTTTTCATCAATAGTAATAGGCACTCTGTTCGAGGTTAACCCAGTTGTGGAGTAGCTGACAAATCGCCCTTGTACATCTAAGAAGGCTTGTAAGGATTCAGACATTCTAAAGGTTGCTTTAGAAAAGACACTAAAATCAGACTTATCCGAAACACTCAAATAATAACGATCTCTGATACTTGTTCCTGCGGCCAAATCGCTTCCCCAAATTAGTTCGCCATAGTGGTCATTAGTGTAGTCGCTATACGATAATCCAGATGTGATTTCAAGTCCGTTTTTTTGGTAGGTTGCATTGGCATTTACCACATAAAAATGATTGTCCAACCAACGGCGTACAATCACATCGCTGTCATCAATAATCAAGTTATTATAATCCATAGCACTTCTACCTTCTTTATATTGCTCAAAATATCCTTTTCCTCTCGTATAATTCAACCCAAGATTTGTGGACCAATTCGAGTTTAGAGTTTCATTCCAATGCAACTGGTAATGGTCTTGCCAATAATTATCCGTTTCATTGTCATACGTATATGGATTTTGTGTTCTGTCTTCTTCTAATTCGTCTTTACTTAATCCATACCATGCTTGGTAGGTTTTTTCTTTTCCTCCAAACATCAGAGCTTTTACTAAGGTGTTTTCATCCACATAGTTTCCTTGAAGAAAATAGGATTTAATATCTGTAGAAGCACGATCGACATATCCATCAGAATAAATTTTTGATAAGCGTCCAGCAAACTCAAAATGATCATTGAGCAACCCGGTTGTAAATTTCAGGCTGTGTTTTCTTGTACCATATGAGCCAAATGAATTAGAAATTTGTCCTCCCGCATTTTGAGAAATAGCATCTGTTAAAATATTTAGACTTGCTCCAAAAGCAGCAGATCCGTTGGTCGATGTTCCAACCCCACGCTGCAACTGTATGTTTTCTACCGAAGACGCAAAATCACCAAGATTAACCCAAAATGTTCCTTGACTTTCAGCATCATTGTAAGGAATTCCATTAATGGTTACATTGACACGGGTCGCGTCTGACCCTCTAACTCTTAAGTAGGTATAGCCAACTCCTGCCCCCGCATCTGATGAGGAAACTACTGAAGGTAAATAGTTTAATAGAATTGGAATATCCTGTCCAAGATTGCGTCGTTGTAATTCTTTTTTTGAGATATTGGAATGCGTAATGGGCGCATTGGGTTTTACTCTAATAGACTGAACCAAAACCTCATCTAAGGTTTGTATTTTGGTAGAATCTCTTTCTACTGGAGATTGTTGTGCAGCTATTACGGATGTTGCCAATAACAGTGCAATTAAAAAGATAGAATTTTTCATACGATAAAAAAATATCGAATAAAAAGAGGTCCTTATTCTTTGTTATAAATTAATTAATAAAGTCTGAAGCATCGCTTCAGCAGTTTCCCTAAACAGCATTACCTGTTCTAGGTTCAATGGGTATGATCTCAGCCGATATCGGCACCCCTTTTTTGAGAACAGGGCAAATATAGTTTAGATTTAAAAAATTGGAAAGAATTTTTAAAATTATTTCACTTGATGTGTAAACTTTAAAAGATCATTCACCGTTTTAACAGGGTTGAATGTAATAATTGGAACCTCTACAAATATTGTATTCCAATTGGCCATGCTGCCATTCCATAATCCGGGTCTTTCTAGAGTTTTGAGTTTTCGCCCATATTTTGTTTTGGTCGTCACATAGTAGGTATTAGAATCTACAAACTTCTCTAAATCGAAAGCTTCTCCTTTATGATTTTTAACACCACAAACAATATCAACTGGATTAAAGTGGGTTGCATTCGTTAAAATAGCTTTCTGATTTTTTAAACTTACATCAACTTGACTAGATTCTACTATTTGTAACGACACTTCGCCATTATCATGTTTTATCCAAAAGGGGCCGCCCCCTGGTTCACTTTCATTTTTCACCATTCCACAAACACGAATTGGACGGTTAATTTTTGATTGTAAATATTCAATTTTATGCTTTTTGGCATATTTTTCAAACTGAGGGTTGATTATAATATTTAATTTTTGGACTAAAAAGTCTGTAATTTCGTCTAATTTACCTTTAGAGATGTTACTTGACTCTAAATCTTTCGCATAGATAAATACCTGCCGTTGCGTATCCAACAACATGCCTGCAAGAGCTTTTTTATAGCGCGCAATCTCATCCAAATATTTATTAACAACTACATTATCAACGTTTTTTATAAAAAATATATCCGCATCAATTTGGTTTAGATTTTTTATTAGAGCACCATGACCCGACGGTCTAAACAACAGTTTATCTTTTAACCTGAAGGGCTTATTTTTTAAATCGACTGCTAAGACATCTGTAATCGATTCTTGATTGGAAAATTTGATTTCGAATGTAGTATTGGTCTTAGATTCTACCAATTTTTGAATCGCTTTTAATTTACTTTTAAATTGCTTCAAATGTGTTTTTGAAATCGTAAAGTGTAACATGGCTTTGCCGTTAACAGAAGCATATTTTGCCGCTTCAAACAAGTGTTCTTCAAAAGCGGCCGATATATGATTTTTGTACTTATGGAAAGGCAATAATCCTTTGGGAATGTTTGAATAGTTTAAAGACGTTTCTTCCAAGATGGTTTTTACAAATAATAACCGTTTTTGATCTAAAGTAAGTAAGTCATAATCGGGAGTGTTGTTACGCATTAAAGTGACTGCATCGTCATGAAACGGCAGCTTCTCTATGGTTACAAAAAACAAAAACAGTTCTGTGATTTTATTTTTATTTATATATGAATTGATGGACTCTTTTTGAGGGTCATAATCAGATAAAAATTCATGCAGCATTTTAAACATTCGTGAAGCAGCTCCAGAAGATGGAGTGAATTTAACAACAGAAAGAGAATTCTTTTGTTGTTCATAGTAATCAATTAACCCATTGAGCTCTGACTTAGAAAGTTTTACAATTCCGTTGTCTATGGTTGCAAATGCTTTTAAAGTTACAGAACTTGGAGGGAACTCGTAGTGCTCTAATTGCTTCTCAATTTCAGACAAGCTAAGTCCTAAACTTTCTATGTATTGGATATCTAAAGTTGAAAAAATCAAATTTTCGGTATTAAAAGTTCATTAATATGATGAATCGCATTTTTCAAACGCTCTTCTTTGGAACCGCTTAAAATCACATATGGGAGTTCCTGTTTTTGTAAAGCCCTTTCAAATGCTGAAAACATTTTTGTGCGTTCATTGGGTTTGTCTCTTAAATCATCTGCCACCCAAGGAATATCAATGTCACATAAAAAGTACAAGTTATAACAATTTTTTTTAGCATAGTGATCAATCAAAGGGTCACAATATCCGTTATAGTACACTTCAGAATAAACTTTTGTTACTAATAGATTTGTATCACAAAACAGGAGTTCGTTTGTTTTGGCTGCAGCCGCATTCTCTAACTGCATTTGCCCGATCGCTATGGGTAATAAATCAGAAGGCTCGCAGGTTTTTTGTTCTAAATCCCATTTTTTTTGAAGGTATTCACGCGCATATTCAGCAACCCAATAGGTGCCAAAATAATCTGCCAAGGCTTTAGACATAGTTGTCTTGCCTGTAGATTCTGGGCCAAATAAAACTACTTTTATGCAGTTTGATTGCTGTTGACTAAGTGTTTTTTCCATGATCTATATCCTTGAAACGCTAAAAAAGTAAAAATAATATATTGAAAGGACAACATCCCTAATCCTCGATATGCGTACAAAGGAACTGTGATAAGATTCGCAATGATCCAAAGTGTCCAGTTTTGAAGTTTTTTATTGGCCATATACCACATGGCTGTAAAAAACAAACCAGAAGTAAAAATATCTATATAGTTAGGGATCAAAAGAGTATAATTAAAAAGGGTATATACAAAAAAGGTAATACCCATTGTTAGCATACATAGAATAAATCCTATTTTTTTATCTTTTGAACTAGCATAAGTTATTTTTAACACGCTGTTATTATTCGATGTTCGAGACCAATTCCACCAGCCATATAAACTCATAATAGTGTAGTAGCCGTTCATCATCATATCTCCAAAGTACTGATTTACATATAACAAATAAACCGTAATAATGGTACAAATAATTCCAGTAGGATACACTAAAATATGTGCTTTTTGTGCAAAATAAACACTCACTACTCCAAATACAAAAGCGATGGCTTCTAACAAAATTAGATGGATTGACGTATCGCTATAAGCCTCGAGAAAAAAATTAGTTATATCATTCATATTTCTGGGGTAGTAACTGCACATCCAAACCCTTCAAATTCCATGAAAATTGCTTTGTATTTTGACCTTTGATTGTCTTTAATAATCCAAGCCGAGGTACTGTTAGACTCTGTCCCAAAAGGCAAAACTAAAAAATGTTTTTTAAATCCCATCCCTGGAGTTGAACATAATTTATAAAGCGATTCTTTTATACACCATACCCATGTTAATTTCTGAATCAAATTAGGGTCGGTTTTAATTAGATAAGCTGTTTCATAGCCAATAAATTTTGATGCTATTTTGATGATTTTATCTCGATTTTTTTCAATATCAACCCCAACCTTTTTGGAGCTTACTACCACTGCAGAAAATGTATAAGAATGGGTAATAGAGATGTGTTTTCCGTCTTTCAAATGAGGTTTTCCAAAGGCATCATATACTAAATCTTCATCTGCATATCCAAATTCAGCAAGTAACATTCGTACGCTTAGAAAGCCACGTTGATGCAATTCACTTTTCATGCTATTGACACGTTCTAAACTCTCAGTTTTCAGCACAAGTTGACCAGAGAAAAAATCTTTGGATTCGGTAATCTTCCAGATTTTAACAATAGTTTGTGAGTTTAAAACTAGTGATTTATAAAGTGGCATTTATTTTTTAAATAGTTAATAGTTATCTTTGCAGGGTATATTAATTTAAAAACGAAAATACGCTAATTTATAGGTTTAAACCAAACTAGAGTATTTAAAAAAACTGCCTTATGACTGTAAAAACCATTCCCTACACTCCTTACAAAGTAAAAGACATGTCCCTTGCAGATTGGGGACGCAAAGAAATTGAACTCGCTGAAGCTGAAATGCCAGGTTTAATGAGTCTTAGAGAAGAATATAAAGACAGTCAACCGCTCAAAGGTGCTAGAATTGCAGGTTGTTTACACATGACCATACAAACTGCTGTTCTTATTGAGACACTCGTCGCCCTAGGAGCAGATGTAACTTGGAGTTCCTGTAATATTTTTTCAACGCAAGATCAAGCCGCCGCAGCGATTGCAGCAGCTGGAATCCCTGTGTATGCATGGAAAGGTCTTAATGAAGAAGAATTTGACTGGTGTATCGAACAAACATTATTTTTTGGTAAAGACCGCCAACCTTTAAATATGATTTTAGATGATGGTGGTGATCTTACCAACTTAGTATTTGATCATTATCCAGAATTGATAGAAGGTATCAATGGATTAAGTGAAGAAACTACTACAGGTGTTCACCGTTTATATGAACGTATGAAAAATGGCACTTTAGCAATGCCTGCAATCAACGTAAATGACTCCGTAACGAAAAGTAAATTTGACAATAAATATGGTTGTAAAGAAAGTGCCGTAGATGCGGTACGTCGTGCAACAGATGTCATGCTTGCGGGGAAGAGAGTTGTTGTTTGTGGCTATGGAGATGTAGGAAAAGGAACTGCCGCTTCTTTTCAAGGCGCTGGAAGTATTGTTACAGTAACCGAGGTCGATCCTATTTGTGCTTTACAAGCAGCAATGGACGGATTTGAAGTAAAAAAATTAGAAACTGTATTGCCTAACGCTGATATCGTAGTCACAGCAACAGGAAATAAAGACATTGTACAAAACGTTCATTTTGAAGCAATGAAAGACAAAACAATCGTTTGTAATATTGGTCACTTTGACAATGAGATTGACATGACATGGTTAAACGATACGCACGGAGCGAGTAAAGTTGAAATCAAAGCACAAGTAGATAAATATACTATTGATGGCAAAGATATTATTGTATTAGCAGAAGGGCGTTTAGTAAATTTAGGATGTGCTACAGGGCATCCTAGTTTTGTAATGAGTAACTCCTTTACAAATCAAGTATTAGCGCAGATTGAACTGTGGACAAATAGTGACGCTTATTCCAACGAAGTGTATATGCTACCAAAACATTTAGATGAAAAAGTAGCGAAGCTACACCTTGCCAAAATTGGTGTTGAACTCACAGAACTTCGTAAGGATCAAGCGAGTTATATAGGGGTTAAGCCCGAAGGTCCATTCAAACCTGAGTATTACCGCTACTAACATCTAGACTTATAAAAAGCCAAAGCAATTGCTTTGGCTTTTTTTTGATTAAAATTCATCGCATGAATAAAACATAAATGATGAAATTGCTAAAGGCTAAAAAAGAAGATTTATTTACAATAATGCAAATCATTGAGCAAGCTCAGACCTACTTGGCTACACAAGATATTGAGCAGTGGCAAAATGGATATCCCAACGAAAAAGCAATCTTAAAGGATCTAAAAAACAATGAAAGCTATGTTGTGAAATCAGAAGACTCTACCCTATTAGCAACTGCTATGTTTACCACAAAAAATGAGCCAACTTACAAAACGATTCAAGGCGGTTGGATTACTGAAGCTGATGCCACATATGGTGTAATTCATCGCATGGCCGTTAACGAAAACTTTAGGGGAACTGGTATTGCACAATTTATTTTTAATCAGTGTGAACATATCCTAAAACAAAATACAATTCATTCGATGCGAATCGACACACACGAAGATAACCTAGGCATGCAAGCGTTACTCAAAAAATTAGGCTACAACTATTGTGGAATTATTTATTTAGAAAATAACGACAAACGACTCGCCTTTGAAAAATTAATCTCCTAATTTTTGACATAAAAAAAGCCCCGCTAATTGCGAGGCTTTTTTATAAAATTATTAGAAAATTATGCATCAAAAGGAACAACAGACACATAGGACTTATTGTCTTTCTTTCTTGAGAATTTTACTAAACCGTCCACTTTAGCGTGAAGGGTATGATCTTTTCCAGCATACACATTCTCACCAGGATTATGTGCAGTACCACGTTGTCTTACGATAATGTTACCAGCAATTGCTGCTTGTCCACCAAAGATCTTTACGCCTAGACGTTTTGATTCTGATTCTCTACCGTTTTTCGAACTTCCGACTCCTTTTTTATGTGCCATTTTATTTCGATTTTAATATGTTATAAATTCTAACTTAAAGCTGAAATTAAATCTGATTTTTTCATTGCTGAAATTCCAGTAATTCCCTTAGCTTTTGCTATTTCTTTTAATTGTGCAACAGTCATTGCTGATAAATCTTGAGCAGCTTCTGCCTTTGGTGCAGCAGCTTTTGCTACAGGCTTAGAAACTTCTTTTTTGGCCGCTGGTTTTGATTTTGGTGCAGCAGCTTTTTTAGCTCCAGAAGCAGCGATGCTTTCAATTTGAATCTCAGTTAAAGATTGGCGATGACCATTTTTAACTCTATATCCTTTACGTCGTTTCTTTTTGAATACGATTACTTTATCACCTTTAAGGTGCTTCAGGACTTTGGCTCCTACTTGAGCTCCGTCTATAGCCGGGGCGCCAACAGTAACTTTGCTGCCATCTGCTAAAAGAAGTACATTGTCAAAAGTGACTTTTTTTCCTTCTTCAGTTTGCAAACGATTCACAAAGACTTTTTGGTCTTTTTCAACTTTGAATTGATGCCCTGCTATCTCTACAATTGCGTACATAGCGTAACGTTTTTATTAAATTAGTTTAAATTAAACACACTACACCTAAAAGTATAGCGGCTGCAAATATAATTCTATTATCTTAATCTGCAAATAATTTTCAGCTTATCCTCCAAATTACTTAGTTTAAAATTTAACTTTAAAAAAAAATGTTATTTTTGATGGCATAAAATGTAACAAAATAAGAACTCAAACGTCTTATTTATTAATTATTAATTAAAAACTAACTCATGAAAAAATGCTTATGTTCTTTAGCTACTTTGCTTATAATGAACTTGACGATCTCAGCACAAGAAGTTAAATTTGAAGAGTACGATTTAAGTAACGGAATGCATGTTATTTTGCATCAAGACAATACCGCTCCTGTTGTGACAACTTCTGTCATGTACCATGTTGGTGCAAAAGACGAAAATCCAGAACGCACTGGATTTGCACACTTTTTTGAACACTTATTATTTGAAGGAACTAAAAATATCCCTAAAGGAGAATGGTTTACAATTGTAACTTCCAATGGAGGAAGCAACAATGCCAACACTACCGATGATCGAACTTATTACTATGAAGTATTTCCTTCAAACAATGTAGAGCTAGGACTGTGGATGGAATCGGAACGTTTACTACACCCTGTCATTAATCAGGATGGTGTTGACACACAAAACGAGGTTGTAAAAGAGGAAAAAAGATTAAGAGTTGACAACAGTCCTTATGGAAAATTCCTTGAAATGATTAAAGTTAACATGTTTAAAAAACACCCTTATAAAGGAACTACGATTGGAAAAATGGCGCATTTAGATGCAGCAACTCTAGAAGAGTTTCAAGCGTTTAACAAAAAGTTCTATATCCCTAACAATGCTGTTTTAGTGGTTGCTGGTGATATTGATGTTGCAGCGGTTAAAGTAATGATTGAGGATTATTTTGGACCAATCCCAAGAGGTGAAGACATCGTAAGAAACTTCCCAAAAGAAGATCCAATTACAGAACCAATGCGTGCAAAAGCATATGATCCAAACATTCAAATTCCTGCTGTAATGGCAGCTTACAGAACGCCTTCATTTAAAGAAAGAGATTCTTATGTACTCAGTATGATTTCAACTTATTTGAGTGATGGAAAAACATCAAAACTTTACAAAAAAATAGTTGATGACAAAAAAATGGCACTTCAAGTAGGTGCTATTGATTTTAGCCAAGAAGACTATGGGACTTATATATTATATGGATTGCCTTTAGGAGATGTTTCATTGGACGATCTTGTTGTAGAAATGGATGAAGAAATTGCAAAACTTCAAAGCGAACTCATTTCTGAGAGAGACTACCAAAAAATTCAAAATAAATTTGAAAACAACTTTGTTAGCTCAAACTCTAGTATTGAAGGAATTGCAAATTCATTGGCACGTTACTACATGCTGTATGGCGATGTAAATTTAATCAATAATGAAATTGATATTTACCGCTCGATAACTCGTGAAGAAATCAAAATGGTTGCAAACAAATATTTGAATGCAAACCAACGATTGGTATTAGAATACTTACCAGAATCCGATAAGGAATAACAACTAAAAAGATTTAAAAATGAAAACTAAATTATATATATTAATTGCCGTGTTTTTTATGTCTCTAGGAGTGAATGCTCAGATTGACCGCTCACAGCAACCAAAACCAGGGCCTGCTCCAAAGATTTCATTGGAAAAGCCACAAGAATTTGAATTAAAAAATGGTCTCAAAATATTGGTTGTCGAAAACCATAAACTGCCAAGAGTTTCTTTTAACATCGCTTTTGACAGAGAACCTGTATTGGAAGGCGAAAAAGCAGGGGTTACAGCGCTTTTGGGAGCCATGCTAGCAAACGGCACCACTACTATTTCAAAAGATGATTTTAATGAAGAAATTGACTTTTTAGGGGCACGTTTGAATATTGGTTTTGGAGGAGGTTCCGCAAATTCATTAACAAAATACAGCAATCGTATGCTAGAGTTATTAGCGGATGCAACTATGAATCCTTTACTAACTGAAGAAGAATTTCAAAAAGAAAAAGAAAAACTTATCGAAGGAATCAAATCAGATGCCAAAAGTGTCGATGCAATTGCAGGACGTGCTGGAGGGGCATTAGCCTACGGGAAACACCATCCTTATGGAGAATTTGTGACTGAAGAATCTGTGGAAGCAGTAACGCTTGCTGACGTAAAAGCATATTTCGAAAAATACTTTACACCCAACAATACCTATTTGGTAATAATTGGGGACGTCAATACAAAATCCGTAGTTAAACTTGCAAAAAAGCATTTCAAAAATTGGGAGAAAGCAGCGACTATGACTACTGAGATTGTTGAGCCGAATACAAATCCTGAAGCCTTAGAAATCAACTTTATTGACATGCCAAATGCGGTACAATCAAATATTTCTTTGACGAGTAATGTCAAATTAAAAATGAGTGATCCAGATTACCACGCAGTGCTGATTGCCAATAAAATACTAGGTGGTGGATTTAATAGTTACTTAAACATGAACCTTCGTGAAGAACATGGTTACACATACGGAGCACGATCTTCAGTTGGAACAGACAAGTACATCTCTCGTTTTAGAGCAGGAGCAGCGGTAAGAAATGCCGTGACAGACAGTGCAGTTGTTGAAACCATAAAAGAAATCAAACGCTTTCAAAACGAGCCTGTAGAAGCCGATGCCTTGGCAAACGCTAAAGCAAAGTATGTGGGTGATTTTGTATTGGCTCTTGAAAGACCAAGTACAATCGCTCAATATGCAATCAATACAAAAGTAAACGAATTACCAGAAGATTTTTATGCAACTTATTTAGAAAAAATAAACGCAGTAACTATTGAAGATGTGAACCGTGTTGCAAACCTTTATTTTACTGCAGATAAAGCCCGAATTGTGGTGGTTGGTAAAGGAAGTGAAGTGGTCGAAAACCTTGAAAAAACAGGGATTCCAATCAATTACTTTGATACCTTCGCAAACCCTGTTGAAAAACCTGAATTCTCAAAACCAATTCCAGAAGGAGTTACTGCTGCAACGATACTTGAAAGCTATATTGTAGCTATTGGAGGTCTTGAAGCCGTCAATGCAGTAAACTCTGTAAGGACAGCTGCAGATGTCACAATCGAAGGCATGCCATTTAAACCTACTGCAGTCATGAAAACCATGGCACCAAATATGTCATCAATGGAAATGTCTATTGAAGGAATGGGAACCGTTATGAAACAAAAATTTGATGGTTCTGAAGGGTATGCAGAACAACAAGGGATGCAACGACCAATGTCTGAAGAAGAACTTGCTGAAAAAGCAAAAGAAAAAGGTTTATTCCCAGAAACGTATTTGGATGCGAGTACTCTAACACTCGTAAGCTTAACAGCTATTGACGGAGTCGATGTTTACAAACTAAACGTTGATGAAGACTCCTATCGTTATTATGATGCTGCCACTGGGCTTTTGGTGAGAACTGAAAAATCAGAAGAAGCACAAGGTCAAACCATAACCTCTGTTCAGGATTTATCAGATTACAGAGAAGTAAATGGGGTATTATTCCCATTCGTACAGAAAATAACAGCTGGACCTCAAGTCATTGGTTTGACTGCAAGCGAAATTATCGTTAATGAGGGCGTCTCCGCAGAAGATTTTAAATAATCTAACCTTTATAAATTCTAAAAAAACCGAGGCATTAGCTTCGGTTTTTTTTTGCTTTTTTATTGGCTAAATAAATACCGCCTAAAATAAGTAAGGAAGCAAGTCCTTGATCTAATCCAAAAAGCTCTCCATCAAACAACCCCCAGAGTAGTGCTACAAGCGGCATTAAATAAGTGACAGAGGAAGCAAACACAGGACTTGAAATTTGTATTAAATTATTGAAGATAATTTTTGCCATAACAGTACCAAACACAGCCAGTATAGCGACAAATCCAATAGAAGAATATATGGATTGTTGCTCAAAAGTTTGAGCAGTGAAAAATCCAGAGAAAATTAGAACTATAAGAGCAGGAATCACAATTGCTATAAAATTCCCCGTCGCTATGGCAATCGGTTTCACTTCTTGAAGGTAATGTTTAATTATATTCACATTGAAACCATACATAACAGTTGCCAAGACCACAAAACCAGCGTATAAATAATTCTGATCAGGGTTGAGTTCCATACTGTTAAAAATAAGCATTGAAGCTCCTATAAACCCCAGAATCACCCCAAAGATTTGAGTTTTTGTAGATGCAATTTTAAAAATAGCTAACCCTATGAGCGTCGCATTTAATGGCACTAAAGCATTTAAAATAGAGACTATTCCACTATCCACTTCCGTTTCTGCAAACGCAAACAAAAAAGCTGGTAAAAACGTGCCAATAAATCCCGATAAAATCACCCATTTCCATTGAGGATTGAGAATTGTTTTAAGCGACTTATATCCAATCATAAAAATAAAAAGTGACGATATCACAGTTCGCAAACTCCCAAGCTGCAAAGGAGTTAAACCTACTAGACCCTTTTTAATAAGAATAAATGAACTTCCCCATACAATAGCTAATGTAAAAAGGTAAGCCCATTTTTTTTGTTCTTGATTCATTTACAGCTTATTAATTTTTTCACAAAAATGAGCATTAAATTAGAATAACAATGAAATATTTTTAAATTTGTTTAAAACCTAAATTAAAATCCTATGAAACATTTCAAATTTGTATTAGCCTCAACATTTCTATTCGTTTTCATTTTATCTTGTAAGAACGAGCCAAAAACAGAAATTAAAACAGTTGAAATAAGTGTAGAAACAGAAAAAAACTTAGATCCTAACGCAACCTATTCCAAAGCAGAATTTAACATCAAAGGAATGACCTGTGAGATGGGGTGTGCCAAAACTATTGAAAAGAAACTTGCCCACATGGAAGGAGTTAAATCTGCAAAAGTCGATTTTAAAAACGAACTGGCAATGGTCGAATATGATGTAGCTAAGGCAAATCCAACAAGCATTACCAAAACAGTAACCTCTGTTGCGGACACCTATTCAGTAGAAAACATGAAAACTGTAGCGGAATTTTCAGGAACTAAAAAATCATGTGCTAAAGCTAAAGACTGCAAGAAAGACTGCAAAAAAGACTGCAAGAAAGATTGCAAAAAAGACTCTTGTAAGAACAAAACAAAGGCTGATAAAAAAGCTTAACTCGACTGCATCAAAGTTTCTATTTCATCGACTTCAATAGGAATGTGTTGCATTAAATTTAAAGGTGGGCCTTCAACTTGAATGACAACATCGTCTTCGAGTCGGATGCCCATTTTTTCATCAGGGATATAAATTCCTGGTTCTACCGTAAATACCATATTTGCTGTCATAGGAGTTTTTAAAGCTCCAAAATCGTGGGTATCTAACCCCAAGTGGTGGGAGGTTCCGTGCATAAAGTATTTTTTATACGCAGGCCATTTTGGATCCTCATTTTGAACATCTGCTTTATCTATCAACCCCAAGCCCAAAAGTTCAGAAGTCATCATTTTTCCAACCTCAACATGATAGTCTTCCCAAATAGTGCCTGGAACTAATAATTTTGTCGCCTCATTCTTAACATTTAAAACAGCTTGGTAAACTGCTTTTTGGCGTGCAGTAAATCGTCCATTTACAGGGATTGTTCGTGTCATGTCACTTGAGTAATTCGCATATTCTGCCCCTACATCCATCAGTAACATATCGCCATCCTTACAAACTTGATTATTTTCTATGTAATGCAACACACAAGCGTTGTATCCTGATCCAATGATTGGCGTGTAAGCAAATCCTTTAGATCGGTTTTTGAGAAATTCGTGTGCAAATTCCGCCTCAATTTCGTACTCCATAACACCCGGTTTTATAAAGCCCAATACTCTTCTAAAACCCTTATCTGTAATGTCACAAGCCGTTTGAATCAACGCAATTTCTTCTGGCTCTTTCACCCCACGAATCGCTTCCATAATTGGAAAATTAGGCAAAAACTCAAGAGATGGATAGGTAGATTTGATCCTTTTTAAAAAGCGATCGTCCCGTGTTTCCATTTCAACTGCTTGACGGTAATGATTATTGTTATTAAAATAAAAACTGGTGGCTTCTGCCATCAATGTTGGAAAAACCGAATCAAATTCTTTTAACCAATATACTGTTTGAATTCCGGATGTAGCGGTTGCCTGAGATTTGCTAAGCTTAGCCCCCTCCCAAACTGCAATATGATCATTTGTTTCTTTTACAAAAAGAACTTCTCTATGTTCAGTTTTAGTGGCACTTGGAAATAAAATTAAAACACTTTCTTCTTGATCCACTCCACTGAGGTAAAAAATATTTCGGTGTTGTTCAAATGGAAGTGTACTATCTGCACCTGTAGAAAAAACATCGTTGGAGTTAAACACAGCAATCGATTTAGGTTGCATTTGTTGAGCAAACTTTAATCTGTTTTTTGTAAATAATTGAGGGCTAATAGGTAGGTATTTCATGTGTCTATATTTATTCTTTATTATCGGTCACATACAACATATAATACAATCAATTAATTTTGAGTATCATTTATTGGATTTGCGAGTTAAATAATCTTACGTAATAAAATCAAATTTAGACAAAAAATTATAAAAAATACACTCTAATTAAAATATTAAAGTCCTCTAACACAAACTGTTAATTTAAAACAATTATAAATAAAAAAATTAACACTGATGTTGTTGCCTAAAACGTTGTCGTAGATTACCTTTGCATGGTTAAAAAACAGCATCTAATTATGAGTGGATTTTTAAAGTCTTCAATCGGAAAAAAGATTGCCATGGCGCTCTCTGCATTTTTCCTTATGGTTTTTCTTTTACAGCATTTTGCCATCAATATTCTATCCATAATCAATCCAGATACTTTTAACGAAGTATCACATTTTATGGGAACGAATCCATTGGTTCAATTTGTCTTACAACCAATTCTTATTTTTGGAGTTGTCTTTCATTTTGTAATGGGATTTGTATTGGAATATAAAAACCATACATCTAGATCGGTAAGCTATGCCAAAAATAATGGTAATGCAAACTCAACGTGGATGAGTAGAAATATGATTTACAGCGGATTTGCTATTTTGGCATTCGTTGTGCTTCATTTTATTGATTTTTGGTTTCCAGAACTTAACACGAAGTATCTTATTGGAGACATGAGTGGTATGCACAACGGAGAGTTTAGATATTACCATGAATTGGTTGAGAAATTTCACAACCCCCTAAGAGTTGGTGCCTATGTTGTTGCTTTTATATTCCTCGCACTCCACCTTCTACACGGGTTCAATTCTGCATTTCAGTCGGTTGGAGCAAATAATAAATATACAAACTCACTAAAAGGCTTTGGAAAAGCATATGCAACTCTAGTTCCATTAGGGTTTATCATCATCGCCTTGTTCCATTATTTTAATAATACACACTAAAACATAGGATTATGGCTTTAGATTCAAAAATACCAGAAGGTCCTTTAGAAGATAAATGGACCAAACATAAAAACAGTATCAACCTTGTAAATCCTGCCAACAAGCGTCACATCGATGTGATTATAGTTGGAACTGGACTTGCCGGTGGATCTGCTGCTGCTACACTTGCTGAACTTGGATACAACGTGAAAGCGTTTTGTTTTCAAGATTCGCCACGTCGGGCACACTCCATTGCTGCTCAAGGCGGAATTAATGCTGCAAAAAACTATCAAGGTGATGGCGATTCTACTTACCGTTTGTTCTATGATACTGTTAAAGGTGGAGATTACCGTTCGCGTGAAGCCAACGTTCACCGTTTAGCAGAAGTCTCTACCAATATCATTGATCAATGTGTTGCTCAGGGCGTCCCATTTGCAAGAGATTATGGAGGGCTTTTAGACAACCGTTCTTTTGGAGGTGTTTTAGTTTCAAGAACATTCTATGCCAAAGGGCAAACAGGTCAACAACTCTTATTAGGAGCCTACTCTGCAATGAACCGTCAAATTGGACGTGGGAAAATAAAAATGTACAACCGTCACGAAATGTTAGACGTAGTAATTGTAGGCGGCAAAGCGCGGGGAATTATTACGCGAAACTTAGTAACTGGAGAAATTGAACGCCATTCAGGACATGCGGTAGTGCTAGGAACTGGAGGGTATGGAAATGTATTTTACCTTTCTACAAATGCAATGGGAAGTAATGTAACGGCAGCTTGGAAAGCACACAAACGTGGTGCCTATTTTGCAAACCCATGTTACACACAAATTCACCCAACTTGTATTCCTGTTTCAGGAGATCACCAATCAAAATTAACCCTAATGTCTGAATCCCTTAGGAATGATGGGCGTATATGGGTTCCAAAAAAATTAGAGGATGCTAAAGCAATCCAAAATCGTGAATTAAAGCCCACAGATCTTCCCGAAGATCAACGCGACTATTTCTTAGAAAGACGTTATCCAGCATTTGGAAACTTAGTCCCTAGAGATGTAGCTTCACGAGCGGCTAAAGAACGTTGTGATGAAGGTTTTGGTGTGAATAAAACAGGAGAAGCAGTCTTTTTGGATTTTGCCTCCGCTATCATCAGATATGGAAAAGAACAAGCACATGTCAAAGGATTAAATGAAGAAGATGATTCACTGATCCAAACATTAGGAAAAAAAGTCGTTAAAAGCAAATACGGCAACTTATTCCAGATGTATGAGAAAATTGTAGATGAAAACCCTTACGAAACACCAATGATGATTTATCCAGCCGTACACTACACCATGGGAGGCGTATGGGTTGATTATAATTTACAAACAACTATACCGGGACTTTATGCGATTGGAGAAGCTAATTTTTCTGATCATGGTGCAAACCGTTTGGGAGCCTCAGCACTAATGCAAGGACTGGCAGATGGCTATTTTGTATTGCCCTACACTATCGGGAACTATTTATCAGACGACATTAGAACAGGTCCAATTCCAACAGACACTGTCGAATTTGAAGAAGCAGAAGCTAAAGTAACTTCAGAAATCAATCACTTTATCAATAATAAAGGAACCAAACCCGTAGATTATTTCCATAAACGTCTTGGAAAAATTATGTGGAACAAATGTGGAATGGCTCGTAATGAAAAAGAATTAAAAGAAGCTATTAAGGAAATATCTGCGCTTCGGGAGGAATTTTACAAAGAAGTTCTGGTCCCTGGAACTGCAGATGAATTTAATGAGGAATTAGCAAAAGCCGGTCGCGTGGCAGATTTCCTTGAATTAGGAGAATTATTTGCAAAAGATGCCTTAGTACGTGAAGAATCTGCTGGTGGACACTTTAGAGAAGAATACCAAACTCCAGATGGAGAAGCTCAACGAAGAAAAGAATTTCAGTTTGTGTCTGCATGGGAATATAAAGGAGAACCTAAAGATGCTGAATTGCATAAAGAAGCATTAGTTTACGAAAATATTGAAGTTAAAGAACGCTCATACAAATAAGAACAGCTATGAATTTAACATTACAAATATGGCGACAAAAAAATGCCAACACTGAAGGAAAAATTGTAGAATATCCAATTCAAGATATTTCACCCGATATGTCATTTCTTGAAATGTTGGATGTCTTAAACATGAAACTCATCAGCAATGGCGATTCGCCTGTAGCATTTGATCATGATTGTAGAGAAGGAATTTGTGGATCTTGTTCTTTATACATTAATGGGGAAGCACATGGTCCAGACCGACTCGTCACAACCTGTCAGTTGCACATGCGTAAATTTAAAGACGGTGACACCATTTTTATTGAACCCTTTAGAGCAAATGCATTCCCAGTTATTAAAGATTTAATTGTTGACCGTTCGGCATTTGATAGAATTCAACATTCTGGAGGTTTTATTTCGGTTAATACTTCTGGAAATACGCAAGACGGAAATTCAATTCCAATTCCAAAACAGGATGCAGACGAGGCGATGGATGCCGCTACTTGTATTGGCTGTGGTGCTTGTGTTGCTACATGTAAAAACTCCTCTGCAATGCTATTTGTCGGAGCTAAAGTATCACAATATGCCTTACTGCCTCAGGGGCAAGTCGAAGCCACAGAGCGTGTTCAAAACATGGTTGCTCAAATGGACTTAGAAGGCTTTGGAAACTGTACAAACACTGGTGCTTGCGAGGTAGAATGTCCAAAAGGCATTTCGTTGGAAAACATTGCACGAATGAATCGCGAATTGATTAAAGCGAGTTTGAAGTCTTAATCTTCTAAGATAAATTCTTCAATCGTATCCCAACCCGCACGAACTTCAACAGGTTCTGAAGCATAACTCACACGTTCAGGTTGGATTTTCTTTAAATAATCTCCGGAGTCATAAACTCCGTTTTGATTCGTATCGAAAATAACTCTTAAAAAATAGATGCCTGGAGTTACCTCATTAAAATCTACTGGAATAGCTTCTTGAACTAGAGACGTTTCAACCACCATTCCTTTGGAATCTGTAAGTTGAACAATCAAAGGATAAACGCCGTTACGGATCTCTATACGAACATCCCCATAAGAAGATCGTGCCTTGGTTGTTGCATTAAAAATTAAAGTATCATTTTTAGCCCCATAGAAATCTGTAAAAGCTCCCGGAAGCATTTCGATTGTGTAACTGTTTTTTTCAGTTTTATTAAAACTAAAGTCAACCGTATTCGAAAAGGAATCCAAGACCATTGTTGGTTGCTGAAATACAGAATCCTTATCCATAACCCTTACTTTGGTAGCATCCATAGAATCCAATGGAATCGTAGAACTTAACCTATAAGACTCCTTTAATTTGAGCATAGAGCCAATAGACTTAAAAACTAAGGAGTCCGATTTATAGTCTTTAATCTTTACCACCGTTGTATCGATTGTTTGTTTATGCGTAATTTCAAAAATTAAAGAATCTACTTCGAGTTTTGGACGAAACCAATAGTTGAGCGTGTCTTTATCAGTCTCTTTTGTAACGATTGAAGTATATCCTTCAGGAACGTCCGAAAGCAACCTTATTTCCATTGATTCTCCATCACCTTCATACCCAAAAACAAGCTTACTGGACGACACTTGTTTGGCTCTTCTAAATTTATAATCAATGGATTCTTTAAACATTTTTAAAACATAAGCTGTATCCGAAGGTACTGTTATATACTGTTTTCTGTATCCAATTTTATCTGTTTTGGGCTGGAAAGTATAATTCGGATTTTCTTCTTTGAGTGCTGCTAAAAGATAGGTACCCGCCTTAATATTTTCTAAATTAAAGGATGAAACACTGTCTGTGTTTGAAATGTATTTTGGTTTCTTTTTATAGAGAATAGAATCTGTAAAAGTGGAATCCACCTCGTATAACAAAACGGCAATACGCTCATCAGTTTCTTTGTTTAAAGCATCGGTAACGATTCCAGAAACAGAAAGCGAATCGATATAATCACCCGTAGAAAATACATATTTATAGTACGGAAATAAATTTCCTTCGTTATTATCCGCAATACTTTCACCAAAGTTAAAAGCATAAGTGGTATTGGCCTGAAGTGTATCCAGTATTTTAATCTTAATGTATTTACTGGCACTTCCTACTGGGGTGATGTCTGGCTCAGGATCCATCAATGGAGAAATAATGAGTTGCTTTTGTAAGTCTTTCATTTTGATGTATTCATCAAAATAAATAATGATTTCGTTTGAATCAAAATTTAGAGAAAAATTCTCAGGGATCGATTTTATAATCACTGGGGGCAATTCATCTTTTGGCCCACCAGAAGCTGTTCCTCTATTAGCACAGTGTGAAAAAATCAAACTGACAACAACTAAAAATCCTAAATTGGCGAACTTCTTAACCATTAATATTGCATTTTACGCAAAGTAACAACATATTTTAGTACTAACGAAAAATGGAATGCGTAATTGCAATTGTTGCAACACTTAACTGCATCTTCTTTTCTGGATTCAAAACCAATGCACAAGCTTCAATTGTGGCTCCCGTTGTAATAATATCATCCACGAGTAGAATATGTTTATTTTCAATCCTATTAATGTTTTGGACATAAAAACTATGAGCAACGGATTGAAAACGTGCTTCTCGCGACTGAAAAACTTGAGTTTTGGTATTTCTAGATTTCAGAAGCACATCGTCCAAGTAAGAAACATTCAACACTTTCGCGATTTGTTGTGCAAAAAGAGCCACCTGATTATACCCTCTTTGTTTTAATTTTTTAAAATGAACTGGAACTGGAATTACAACATCAATAGACTCAAAATAAGGAGACTCTAATAGTTCCGCTCCCAGCCAATTTCCAAAAATACGTCCAATATCTTCTTTGCCATTGTATTTTAAATGATGTAATAACTGTTGAACCCTTCCGCTTTTATGGAAATAAAAGAGTGCTGTTGCCGCTTCTAGGCGTACCCGACCATAAAAGATTTTTTTTACTGTTTCAGGACGCTCAAAATGGTAATTTGTTAATGGCAACTCGTGCCGACATACCACACAAATACCAAGTTCGTTGTCCGTTAAAATTGTATTGCAGGCATGGCATGTTTTTGGAAAAAATAGATTTATAAGACTCGAGAGCACACAAAGTACATTTAGGTGAAGTTAAAAATAAAATAATATTTTATTTTTCACCCTAACTTTAAGTTTAATTTAAAAAGCGTTTTCTATTTTTGTGACATGACAAATCAAGGAGAAAGTTTCAAGAAAGTTATTTCACATGCTAAGGAATACGGATTTGTGTTTCAGAGCAGTGAAATATATGATGGCCTAAGTGCAATTTATGATTATGCACAAAACGGTGTAGAGTTAAAGAAAAATATACGTGAATATTGGTGGAAAGCCATGGTTCAAATGAATGAAAATATCGTAGGCTTAGATGCTGCTATTTTTATGCATCCTACAACCTGGAAAGCCTCTGGGCACGTCGATGCTTTTAACGACCCTTTGATTGACAATAAAGACTCCAGAAAACGATACAGAGCCGATGTTCTTGTAGAAGATTATTGTGCTAAAATTGAAAGTAAAATTGAGAAAGAAATCAAAAAAGCTGAAAAACGTTTTGGAGAAAGTTTTGACAAAAACGAATTCATCTCTACAAATGGAAGGGTTGTTGGATATCAAACTAAAATAGACAGCATTTTATCGCGTTTGGCAAAATCTTTAGAAAACGAAAATTTAGCAGATGTTAAAGCACTTATTGAAGAGTTGGAAATCGCAGACCCTCTAACAGGCAGTAAAAACTGGACCGACGTAAAGCAATTCAACCTCATGTTTGGTACTAAGTTAGGTGCTTCTGCAGAAAGTGCAATGGAGTTATATTTACGTCCTGAGACAGCACAAGGTATATTTGTGAATTTTTTAAATGTTCAAAAATCAGGGCGTATGAAAATTCCGTTTGGAATTGCACAAACAGGAAAAGCCTTTAGAAATGAAATTGTAGCTCGTCAATTTATTTTTAGAATGCGTGAATTTGAACAAATGGAAATGCAGTATTTTATTAAACCAGGAACTCAAAAAAAATGGTATGACCATTGGAAAGAAGCCCGTATGAAATGGCATTTATCATTAGGAATGGGTGCTGATAATTACCGATTCCACGATCATGAAAAACTGGCACATTATGCCGATGCCGCTGCAGATATCGAATTTAAATTCCCTTTTGGATTCAAAGAACTTGAAGGCATTCATTCTCGTACTGATTTTGATTTAAGTCAACACGAAAAACATTCTGGCAAAAAACTCCAATATTTTGACCACGAAGAAAATAAAAACTATACACCTTACGTTCTGGAAACATCCATAGGATTGGACCGCATGTTTTTGGCCGTATTTTCAAATGCGTTAACTGAAGAAAGCTTAGAAAACAACACCACTCGAACGGTACTGAAACTGCCCGCAGTCTTAGCACCTATTAAAGCCGCAATTTTACCCTTGGTAAAAAAGGATGGATTGCCAGAAATTGCAAAAACTATTTTAAGTGATTTACAATGGGATTTTAATGTGGTATATGATGAAAAGGATGCTGTTGGAAGACGTTACCGCCGTCAGGATGCACTAGGAACACCGTTTTGTATTACCGTAGATCATGATTCACTTAAGGATAATTGTGTAACCATAAGACATCGAGATTCTATGGAGCAACAGCGCGTAAAAATAGAAGATTTAAAAACAATTATTGAAAATGAAGTAGCCATGAAATATTGGTTAAATAAAATTAACTAAGTTATAAATATTAACCAATTTTGAATTTAAGTATAAAACCTCTATTGTTTACACTACTGTTTTTAAATACCAGTATATTTTTTGGGCAAATAAATGATCCTCCAACAGTAACTGCTGTAGGCGATCAAATCTATTGCCCACAAAGTCAACAACGAATAGTAACTTCTTTTAACATCGTCGATCCAGATGATACACTCATTCCTGCCTTTTATATTCAAATTTCATCTGGTTATGTTATAGGTGAAGATCAACTCTCTTTAATAGGGTCTCATCCCAATGTAGTTGCCAATTGGAATGCAAATCAAGCTAAATTAATATTAACCGGAACCGGTGGGGGTTCTGCAACATATACAGATATTATTGCAGCGGTTTATGATGTCGTTTTTAATAGCAGCAATATAAATGTGGGGGCAAAAACCTTTTCCTTAACTGCGGGGTCTGCTAATTATTTAGCCTCAACAGACCATTATTATGACTATGTTCCCGCAAATTTAATCACTTGGACTGATGCCAAAGTGGCGGCAGAAGCGATGGATTATTTTGGGCTACAAGGCTATCTAGCCACCTTAACTATTCCTGATGAAGGACAAATTTCTGGAGAATTATCCCCTGGAACAGGTTGGATTGGTGCTTCTGACGCAGGAGCCGAAGGTGTTTGGAAATGGATGACAGGACCAGAAGCAGGCACGACCTTTTGGAATGGTAATGAAAATGGATCTGTAGCTCCAGGAATGTATGAAAATTGGAATACAGGTGAACCCAATAATTATAATGGCGGAGAGGACTATGCACACATCACTTATAATACAGGTATTCCGGGATCATGGAACGATTTACCAAACAATACGAATAGCCAACCAACAGATTATCAAGCCAAGGGTTTTGTCATAGAATACGGAGGAACGCCCGGAGATCCTGTGTTAAATATTTCTGGATCTACAACCTTTAATCCACCTCAAATTTTATCTACCACCTCATCTGTAAGTTGTGATAATGACCCTGCCAACCTATCAGCCACTTCAAACACAACAGATATTTTATGGTATGACAGTCAAAATGGAGGCACGCTTTTACATACAGGTAGCACCTACAATCCCATTTTAACGACTAACACAACTTTTTGGATTTTACCCTCAAGTAATGGTTGTACCACAGGAACAAGGACTGCTGTCACTGCCACAGTCAATGCTTCTCCAACAATAGATACTCCAGCTGATGTAACTTCTTGTGATGGCAGCTATACATTGCCTACCCTCACGAATGGAACATATTTCACAGCATCCAATGGTGGTGGGACACAACTCAACCCTGGAGATGTAATCTCGACTTCAACGACCCTATTTGTATATGCTGAAACCGCCACAACTCCTAGCTGTAGTAATGAGCACTCCTTTGATATTGGAATCAATACATTACCTACAATAGATACTCCAGCTGATGTAACTTCTTGTGATAGCTATACATTACCAGCACTCACAAATGGAACGTATTTCACAGCATCCAATGGCGGTGGGACACAACTCAACCCTGGAGATACAATCTCGGTTTCTACCACATTATTTGTCTATGCCGAAACAGTAACCACACCCATTTGTAGCAACGAACATTCTTTTGATATTACAATCAATTCAACCCCTGCTATAGATACTCCAGCTGATGTAACTTCTTGTGATAGCTATACTTTGCCAACACTCACCAATGGAACGTATTTCACAGCATCCAATGGTGGTGGGACACAACTCAATCCTGGAGATACAATCTCGACTTCAACGACCCTATTTGTATATGCTGAAACCGCCACAACTCCCAACTGCAGTGACGAGCACTCCTTTGATATCACAATCAATACAACCCCTACTGTAGATACTCCAGCTGATGTAACTTCTTGTGATAGCTATACTTTACCAGCACTCACTAATGGAACCTATTTCACAGCATCCAATGGTGGTGGTACACAGCTCAACCCTGGAGATTCAATCTCGGTTTCTTCTACATTATTTGTGTATGCCGAAACAGTAACCACACCCAATTGTACAAATGAGTACTCGTTTAACGTCACTATTGATATTACTTCAAACGCCACATTCGTACAAATACCTCCTATTTGCGAAGGAGATCCGTTGACAACACTCCCAACAAGTTCTTTAGAAGGATTTACAGGGACATGGTCGCCAGTTTTTGACAATACAACTTCAGGGACTTATACATTTACACCCGATTCAGATCAATGTGCCATAGGCACAACAATGGACATCACAGTTTACCCTGTTTTTACACCAACGTTCACACAAGTTGACCCAATTTGTGTTGGTGATCCTTTGTCGAATTTAAACACTGTTTCTGATAATGGATTTAGTGGCACCTGGTCTCCTGCTATAAATAATACAGTCACTACAGAATACACGTTTACCCCTACACCTATACCGGGCGTTTGTTTTGAAGAAACAAAAATGACTATTGCGGTCTTAACACAAACTACACCTATGTTTACGCAAGTTGACCCTATTTGTATTGGAAGTGTATTGGCATCTTTACCCATAACCTCCAATGACAACATTACAGGTTCATGGACTCCAGCTTTAAATAATTTAGCAACAACAACTTACACATTTACCCCTGACCCCAACCAATGTGCAGACGAAACTACAATGACTATTGTGGTAAACCCTATCAGTGTTTTAACAATTGATGCTATAAACCTCTCAGAAGATTTTGATGCAAATCAAATGATTTTAGTATCTGCCACTGGTGGAAGTGGTATATATGAATATCAATTAGACGGTGGAGATTGGCAAAGCAATGCATTATTTGAATATGTAACTGGATGTCAAGAACATATAGTCGCTGTGAGAGATGCACTTGGGTGCAGCACTATCCCTGAAACAAGCATTATGATTATGGAGTTTCCAAAACTTTTTACTCCTAATGGCGATGGATATAACGATACTTGGAACATCAAATGTTTGATAGATGACCCCACGGCAGTGGTCTCAATTTTTGACCGTTATGGGAAGCTCATATTCCAATTTAAACCCAGTCGAACTGCGTGGAATGGAACCTTCAATGGATCAATGCTAGCAGCAACAGATTACTGGTTTGTCGTAAAATACACCAACGATAATGGGGTTGAAGCACAATACAGATCTCATTTTTCTCTAAGACATTAGTAACAACAGACCGTTTAATTTTTTCTTGAAGCTGAAATAATTGTCTTTAAAATTATTTTTTGTTATAAATTACATATTTCGCAAATAAATTGTTAATTGTTTAGTAAATTATCAATATTTTATGCTATATTGTGGTATAACCATACTTTTAAGTGATATATTGATGTTTTATCGCAATTACACAAAACTTGTAGCGTTGTTTACTTTTTTACCGTTATAAGATTTCAAAATTTACCCCACGCACAGTTTAACTCCGTAACTGTTGACAGCATCAAAGACTTATTTGTCAATTGTTATCAAATATTAGCTTTAGGTAGTATTTGATCTCAAGCCGTAAAATAATACAGTACCTACAGAATACTACTTTATCCCCAATTCCATGTATTTGTTTTAATGATGGTAAAATGACCATTACAATTATTACAAAAACAATCCTACTACACCCCCAAGTTGACTCCATTTTTACTGGCAGTATGCCAAGCCCCTTTTTTTGCCAATGACTTCCAATGATGGAATTATTGGTGTTTGTAGTCCTTCATTAAATAGTTTAGAAAACACATTGAGGAAACTTCACTTAAAATGTAGAGTGAAGATCTAAAGGATAATATCATACGCTAAATCTAGCGTCATAAATAACCAATTTAAACTAAAAAACTAAGCTATGAAAAACCTTATCCACACTATTATTTTTATGTTCGGACTTTCCGTGTTAGGACAGTCATTTATTCTACAAGAAGACGATAAACAATTACATTTTGCAGCCGGGAGTCTTGCTGGAGCTATTGGTTACCACTGGTCATATCAAAAGCACAAAAATAAAACAAAAGCTATAATTACAGCTTTATGTACCTCAGTTGTAGCTGGCGTTGCTAAAGAAGTATATGATGACTATCGAGGGGGTATTTTTGATAAAAGAGATATCTTAGCAACTGGAATGGGTGGAGTATTTATTTCATTTACAATCCCACTTTTTCAAAATAAGAAAAGAAGGTCAAAGTAGGAATTACATCTTCTAGTTTCAATCTATTTTGTGCCGTTTATGTTGAGATGCTGTATAAAAAATCATATCAAAAATACGCTTTTAACTGAACAGTCCCTGTATGAATAGTCCGACTGGTTTCACTCTTTCTTCCAAAATAATTTAGATTTAAATCTAAAAACTTTGTCAGTTTTTTTTGTGCAATTAGTGACCAAGTGAAGTTCGTACCTGGCTGTAAACCTTCCATCATTTGGTAAGCAACTGGCGTATTTGAATTTCCAGAAAATTCATTTGAAAAATAGTTAAACTCCCCAGAAATAGCCGCTTTCTGGTTTTGCGTAAGCATAAAAGATACGCCATATTTTTCTTGGCTGAGTTGCTCCATATCTCCAATTGAGTTTTTCTTATTCTGATATTGATAATACACGTCAAACCGTTTGTTGTCATCGAGTAAATAAGACACTTTTGGATTGAGAAGTGATTCCTTAAGTTGAAAGTTTTTGGAAGAGAAATTTTCACTTGCACTAAAATTTTCATCTAAATTTGTTTGTAAACCGAGTAACCACTGCTCTTTTATTTTATGTAAAAAGTTCAACTGATGACTGATAGTTTCCTGTTCCACATACCCAAATGAAAGTGTATTACGTGCTTTAGATTCCGAATAACTGTACGAAATAGTATAGTGCTGCTTCCCTCGATTGTAAAATAACTGATTTCTGAAATTCGACTGAAGTGCCAACTGATCTTCTGCGTTAGAATGAAATGGATTTAAACGAATGGAGGTACTATTATTTATATCTTTTCGATCAATTAAAAAAGAGGTTTGGTTATAAAAATGAGCCAAAAATCGTTTAGAGGCTTGTGGCGAATTTGCCCACTGTATCGGATTTAAGGTCAAGGATTGACTCAGCTTGTTTTGATGCGTTCGCAGGTAAACTTGGTTGGGCAATAACACACGGACATAGGTCGCCTGATCTTGAAATTGAGCAATTTCAAACTCTTCTAATTCTTGAATCCCATTCTCATTATAATCGAACCACACAAAACTCCCCTGACCAGGTTCTACTTCAACATAAGTGAAATCCTGTCGTGGTAAACGGCCTGCATTGGTTTCAAAAAGTGTATTCCAATATATGCCATTATTGGCTAGCTTTTGACTGTATTGCAATCGTGAGTTGATCGATTTTTGGAGTGGAGCGGAAGTATTTGTAGATTTAAAAACCCGGTAATTTGCATATAAACTTAAATTCGTTTTTTGAGTTTGAATCCATTTAGAATCTAAATAATAGGTGTTTGAAGTGTTTACTTTTGAAAGGCGATTATTTTGAAGACTGTCATTGATTCTGTGCATATAGCCTAACTTCACAAACACCTTTGTTGAATCTCCAATTCCGGTAAACACTTCATAGGCTTTAAACTTCTGACTGATGGGGTCTAACTGATTTAATTCAACATCCTTTTTTTCATTGTGTTCCGTTGAAAACTCAACACCCGACCAGCCTTTATTATAACTGTATTTCAAACGATTGTCTGATCTATAAAAAACAGAGTTTGAGTTGAGTCCATCGGTTTCTAAGAGGCTAGAGTTCGAGTAAATCTGAAAACGCTCCAAATTCAGTTTGGTAAAAAACACATGGCGATTTCCTTCATAATTTTTGTTATAATTTAAGTGCTGAAATTCATACTTCAAGACCCCTTTTTCTGGGTGTGAAAACTGGGCTCCTGCAACCCCAAAAATCTGATCGCCAAGATCGGTAATAATTTGATTTCCTAAAGGCGCTTCAATATTCCAGTCCCGATTGAACTCTGGATTATAAAGTCCTTCCATATTTCTAAAATCAATTTGAATATAATCGATGTCAGAGTTCACATCTAAAACCCAATCTTTAGCCGTTTTAAGAAACTGATGTTTTATGGACAGTTGGCCTGCGACCCCTGTATCATCTTCATCATCGAGTGATGAATATAAATTTAAATCATTTTTACTTGCAGCAAATTCAAACTCAACAGACGTCTTTTCATTTGGCTGAAAAGCCCCATTCACGACCGCTACTTGTAATTTTACAGGGGCAACGAGTTGTACAATTGGTTCAAAATCTCCTTGTTTGACCCCTGAGATTGGTGCAATATACTCATAGATATTCGAAATCGCATTGGAACTTCTAATTCTATAATTCCCTTGCTGAGATCCGACAGCCGTAAAATTAACAAGATACAATTCATCCTCAGGATTGTTTGAAAACTCAAAAAACTCTACTCCATTTTCCGTGCTTTTTTTATACAAAATTCGGTTTTCATTATAGGCTTCAGGGGTTGCGGAAGGTGCGGTCATTAATGCTGAATCATCCCCTGCATTGGACAAAATTTCAACTTGTTCTGAATTAAGCGATTGTTGAAGCGGTTGGTTTTTTAAATCATTTTCATTGTACACAGACACCCCTAGTGTCCATTTTTCATTTTTATAACGACTGCCCGCATAACCTATAAAACGAGAATAATTGCGCTCACTGTATTGATAATCAACCGTAATTCGCATTTCTGAAGTAATGGGATACGTTGCATTAAAAATGACTTCCCCTGCATTATAATCTATAATATAATCTTCGGTAGCGCCACGTTCCAATGGAATTCCATTCACATACACTGTTTCACTTCCAGAAACCACTAAAACATACAATTCATTGTTTGGCCCTTTTAGCTTATAGGGTCCTTGATTGCCTTCTTGCCCTACAAATTGACTCGATGAAAATTGACCACGAACAAGAGCTCCGGCTGTAAAAGCAGTGAATTCAGAATCTTCATTTTTAAAATTAGTTGTCAATGAAAGACCTTGAACACGTTTAGAAAATTGTGAAAAATAAGAGTGTGAATTTTTTAAATCAATATCCCCAGCTCTAATTCGCCAACGCTCACTAAAAACTTCAATAAAAACTTGATCAAATTCATCCAACTGTTGCGAATAACCACTTTCTTGCAAAGGAATATTTGAATCTTGAATAGAAGCTCGTAAAGTCACTTTGTCATTTAACTTACCGCTAATTTGAAGGTCGAGTTCACTATTTAAAACCGAATTTTGATTATTTCCAATAGTTACGCCTCTTGAAATACTCCCTGAGGATGCCAAACCATCAAATGGCACCATCACACGATTTGAGTTTGGTTGTGACAATTTATATAAGTTTTGGAGATTTCCCGTACTGTTCACAATGATGCGTTCGTCTAATTCTTGATATGTTTTAGTAAGAAATTGCGGATAACTTAAATACGTAATTTTTATAGAATCCGTTTGCACTCTGGTATCAAACGTGAGCAATGCATTTTCAAAATCTATAGTGTATAATGAAGAGGGAATAACTTCATTCTTTAAATTTGATATGGAAAAATTAGAAGGATTGATGCTTACACTGTCAATTTGAATCGAGTCCTTAACCGCCAATTTCTTTGTCCTATACAAAGATGACACTTCTTGAGACCAGGAATGTGTGAAGGATAAAATGAGTAAAATGGTAAAACAGTACTTCATCATGACTCTTAAACTAAAAACAACCTAAAATATTTTGTTGATAGTTTTCATTAAAACAAGACTAAATATTTAGGGTAAAAGTACTCTATTAATTATTTTAGCTAAAATTATTATCCTATAAGATGAAAATTATTTCTTACAACGTTAATGGTATTCGAGCTGCGCTCAAAAAAGGATTTATCGATTGGCTGAAAAGTGCCAACCCTGACGTCATCTGTTTACAAGAAATAAAAGCGCAAGAAGATCAACTCGACTTGAGTGTTTTTGAGGCTGCGGGTTATTCTTATAATTATTGGTTCAGTGCTCAAAAAAAAGGATACAGCGGCGTGGCCATTTTATCCAAAACCAAACCAAACAATGTGGTTTTTGGAACAGGAATTGAATCGATGGATTTTGAAGGACGCAACATTCGGGCAGATTTTGATGGAGCATCTGTGATGAGTTTATACCTTCCTTCGGGAACAAACTTAGCGCGTTTAGAGCACAAGCTCGAGTATATGGATTTGTTTCAAGACTATATAAATACACTAAAAAAAGACGTTCCTAATCTCATTATTTGTGGCGATTATAATATATGTCATGAGGCAATTGATATTCATGATCCTGTGAGAAATAAAAATGTGTCTGGGTTTTTACCTGAAGAACGTGCTTGGATGAGTCAATTTTTAAAGAGTGGTTTTGTAGATGCCTTTCGCGAATTTAATTCCGAACCACATAATTATAGCTGGTGGAGTTATCGCGCAAATTCACGAGCCAACAACAAAGGGTGGCGGTTGGACTACACATTAGTTTCTCTGCCCTTACAAGAAAAATTAAAACGCGCCGTTATCCTTTCTGAAGCAGTACACAGCGACCACTGTCCTGTTTTGGTTGAATTACAATAAAAACTAATTTATAAATTAATATACAATGACCAAAAAACTTTTAATTTTAACTCTTGTTGTTTTTACTTTCAACTCTTGTGTTTCTTCTAAACTATACAAAGAATTAGAGGGTAAATACACGAATCTTAAAAATGACTACGACTCCTTAAACGCTGATAGCGATAGTATTTTAAGTGATAAAAATGCACTTCAAAATCAATATGATCAATTACAAAATGAGTACGATGCAACGCTTTTGGAACGGAATCAACTTCAGCAAGATCTAACTGGGCTTCAAAAAAAACACGATGCGCTAAATGATTCTTATACAGCCTTGGAGCAAAATAGTTCTAAAGCCATTGCTGATAATGTGCAAAAAAACAGAGAACTTTTAGCACAATTAAACGCCAAAGAATTGGCCTTAGCGGCAGAAAATGATCGGCTTTTGAAGTTAGAAGCGGACATGCAAGAACGCTCGCAACGCATCGCAGAATTAGAAACTCTAATCGCTTCAAAAGACCAAGCGATGCGGGACTTAAAAGATGCGATTTCAAAAGCACTCACCGCTTTTGAAGGCAAAGGATTAACCGTTGAACAACGCGATGGAAAAGTTTATGTGTCTATGGAAAATAAATTACTTTTCAAGTCGGGTAGCTGGGCGGTTGGATCTGAAGGACGACAGGCGATCGAGCAACTTGGAAGTGTTTTAGCGGAGAATCCTGATATTGCAGTACTCATTGAAGGTCATACCGATAATGATCCCTTTTCTAGTGGGGGACAAATTGCTAATAACTGGGATTTATCCACCAAACGTGCCACAGCAATCGTTCAAATTTTAAATGAAAATGAAGCAATCAAACCCGAAAGTCTAACAGCAGCCGGACGTGGAGAATTTGCGCCAATTGCAACTAACGAAACAACCCAAGGCAAAGCCAAAAACAGACGTATTGAAGTGGTTTTGACGCCAAAATTAGATGAGATAACAAAGCTTTTAAATAACGATTAATTAAAAACATCTACAACTAAAAACTTGATATACAAGAAAAGGATTAAATGGTTGTCACACCTGGCTGCAGAAAGCAGGTGTGACTGTTAAAATCAATACAGTAAACACATGAAATATACTACACTTCCAGGCACGAATATCAAGGTCAGTAAAATCTGCCTCGGCTCGATGACCTGGGGAAATCAAAACACAGAAGCTGAAGGTCATGCTCAAATGGATTATGCTTTAGAACACGGCGTTAATTTTATTGATACAGCCGAGTTGTATCCGGTGCCAGCCACTGCTGAAACTCAAGGGCGAACCAGTAAGTATATAGGTACTTGGCTCAAAAAAAATAAAACAAGAGATAAAGTCATCATTGCAAGTAAGATTGCGGGAACTGGTGACTATACAGCTCATATCAGAACAGCAGGGTTTAGTGCAGATACTATCAAAGAAGCTTTACACTTAGAACTCGCTCGCTTGCAAACAGATTATATTGATTTATATCAATTACATTGGCCAGAACGCCACACCAATACATTTGGTGTACGCGATTTTAAACCCAGTCCAAACGATCCATGGGTCGATAATTTTAATGAAGTTTTACACGCTTTAAAATCCTTTGTCGATGCTGGAAAAATTAGAGCAATTGGCTTGTCGAATGAAAAAGCATGGGGAGCAATGCGTTGTGCAGAAGAAGTTCGAAAAGATAATTTAATTCCGATTAGTACCACTCAAAATGCTTATTCAATGTTGAATCGAGTATTTGAAGGAGATTTAGCAGAAGTTTCTTTGAGGGAAAATATTGGACTTCTTGCTTACTCACCTTTAGCGTTTGGAGTCCTCTCTGGAAAATATATAGAGGGCACCGCTGCAGACAATGCACGTCTCAAATTATTTCCACGTTTTGCACGCTATAGCAGTGCGCAATCCACTGAAGCTACAAAACAGTATTTACAACTCGCAAAAGATTTAGGGATCAGCCTTACAACGCTTTCTTTGGCTTTTGTCAATCAAAGACCTTTTGTAACAAGTAATATTATCGGGGCTACAACCCTGGAGCAACTAAAAGAAAACATAGAAAGTATTCACACTGAATTATCACAGGAAACTTTAGAACGTATCGATGCAATTCATGCAGTCATCCCAAATCCAGCTCCTTAATAGTTTTTGAAACAAACTTTTTTAGGTCTTATTGGCGAGTTGTCCACAAGCAGCATCAATATCTTTACCTCGGGATCGGCGAACAGTAACCGTGATATTTTTTGCTTCTAACATGGAAACATACAAGTCGATTGCGGTTGTACTGGCCTGTTGAAACACGCCATCGTCAATAGGGTTGTATTCAATAAGATTGACTTTACTAGGTGCAAATTGACAAAATTTTATCAGTGCCTCAACGTCCGTTTTGGTATCGTTGATACCTTCCCAAACGACATACTCATAGGTAATAATCCGATTGGTAGCTGCATACCAATGTTGAAGTGCTTCCCTTAAATCTTTCAAAGGAAACGTTTCATTGAATGGCATAATGGAGGTGCGAATACTGTCAATAGCTGAATGGAGCGAAACCGCTAAATTAAATTTAACCTGATCGTCTGCCATTTTTTTAATCATTTTAGGCACTCCAGAAGTGGAAACAACAATTCGTTTTGGCGACATCCCCAGCCCTTCTTTGGAGGTGATTTTATCAATCGCTTTAAGTACATTATTATAATTCATTAACGGCTCTCCCATCCCCATAAATACGATATTGGAAAGGGGACGGTTATGGTATAATTTGCTCTGTTTATCAATTGCGACAACTTGATCGTAAATCTCATCGGGGTTAAGGTTTCGCATGCGTTTGAGACGCGAGGTTGCACAGAATTTACAGTCAAGACTACACCCTACTTGAGAGGATACACAAGCGGTGGATCGTTTGGCGGTTGGAATGAGTACCGATTCTACAATCATCCCGTCATGAAGTCGAATGCCGTTTTTGATAGTGCCATCCGTACTGCGTTGCATGGAGTCCACTTCAATATGGTTGATGCTAAAATTTTCGTCCAACATCTGACGGGTATCTTTGGACAAATTAGTCATGTCCTCGAAGTGGTGTGCACCTTTTTGCCAAAGCCACTCATAAACCTGAGTTCCTCTAAAGGCCTGATCTCCATGCGTAACAAAAAAGGCTCTTAACTCCTCTTTTGATAATGCGCGTATGTCTTTTTTAGTGGAATTCATAATGAATAAAAACAATTGATCTCTAAAAAAAGCCTCTTGAGGAGGCTTTCAATTTTGGAGTTTATATAATCAGCATGGCATCACCATAGCTATAAAACTTATATTTTTCTTTTACCGCTTCTTCGTAGGCTCTCTTTATAAAATCATGACCTCCAAAAGCAGCAGTCATCATTAAAAGTGTTGATTTTGGTGTATGAAAATTTGTGATCATACAGTTTGCAATTGAAAAATCATACGGCGGGAAAATAAATTTATTCGTCCAACCTTCAAATTCATTTAAGTTGCCTTTAGAAGATACCGAACTTTCAATCGTTCGCATGGCAGTAGTTCCAACGGCACAAATACGACGTTTTTCAACCAAAGCTTTATTAATCGTTGTTGCGGTTGAAGCAGGGATCTTAATTTCTTCACTGTCCATTTTATGTTTGGATAGATCTTCTACTTCAACAGAGTTAAAGGTTCCTAATCCAACGTGTAACGTGACTTCAGCAAAATTAATTCCCTTAATTTCTAAACGCTTCAATAAATGCCTAGAAAAGTGAAGCCCTGCTGTTGGCGCAGCAACGGCACCTTCATTTTTGGCATAAATTGTTTGGTAACGCTCTTCATCTTCTGGCTCAACATCTCTGTTGATGTATTTAGGCAAAGGGGTTTGACCAAGTTCTGTTAGTTTTTTTCTAAATTCTTCATAAGAGCCGTCATACAAAAAACGAAGGGTACGCCCTCTAGAAGTTGTGTTATCGATAACCTCAGCCACTAAAGATTCATCCTCTCCAAAATAGAGTTTATTGCCAATTCTAATTTTTCGAGCTGGATCTACTAACACATCCCACAAACGTTGTTCTGCATTGAGTTCTCTAAGAAGAAAAACTTCAATTCGAGCCCCTGTCTTTTCTTTATTTCCAAACAAACGTGCTGGGAATACTTTGGTGTCGTTCAGAATCATCACATCGTCCTCATCAAAATAATCAATGACGTCTTTGAACATTTTATGTTCAATGGTTTGCTCTTTCCTATTAAGAACCATGAGTCGCGACTCATCTCTGTTTTCGGCTGGATATTCTGCTAATAATTCGTCTGGTAATTCAAAGTTAAAATGCGATAATTTCATGTGTCTATATCTATTATTTTAAAAAGGTGACATGCTCCCTGCCGCAGGCAGGTTCATTATTAGTCATTCCCTTAGGAAACACTAATTTTAGCATGCTCGTTTCATATATGATTTTAATATCAAGCTGCGAATATACGACCTCAAAATAGGCGTTGTCAAGTATTTGATCCTTTATTTTTAGGAATTGGAGATATTGAACCCTAATTGTTTTAAATTATCCCAGAAATCTGGAAAGGATTTTGAAACGACTTCGGCCTCATTTATAGAAAATGAGGTTTTAAGTGCTAAGGGCGCAAATGCCATCGCCATTCGATGATCGTTATAGGTTGCTACAACTGCACCAGAGCTCAAGGGTTTGGGTTCTGAGAGCTGTAAACTGTCATCGGTAATTTCAATGGATGTTCCGAATTTATAGATCTCATTTTTCAAGGCCTCTAAACGGTCGGTTTCTTTAATTTTCAAGGTGTGTAAACCAATAAGATTACACTTTATTTGAAGCCCTAAACAGCTTACCACAATAGTTTGTGCAATATCCGGCGCATTGGCTAAATCTAAATCTAAGCTTTCTGGCAAGTTGTTATTAATTTTTGTGATGTTGATTTTAGATCCTTCAAAGATTGTTTGAACGCCTAAGTGAGTATAAATTTCTTGCAAAACCGAATCGCCTTGTAAACTCTCTTTTTTATACGTGCTTAAATTAATTTGAGTCCCCACTGGACTTAAAGCTACAATACTATAAAAATAGGATGCCGACGACCAATCTGATTCTACAACAACCGTTTTTGAAACGGTTTCTAAATAGGGTTTCACCTGTATCACTTGACCTTCAAAGCTGGTTTCAACGCCGAGTTGCTCTAATAATGAAAGGGTCATTTTGATGTAAGGAATCGAAGTTATTTTACCTTCAAGGTGTAATGTCAATCCATTTTTTAGTTTGGTCGCCATCAGTAACAATGCGGAAATATACTGACTACTCACATTCGCTTTCATTCGGACTTCGTCCTTGAGTAGCATTTTTCCAGTAATTCGTAAGGGGGGATAGCCTTCCTCTTTATCATATTCTATGTCTGCTCCTAAAGCTCTTAGAGTGTCCACTAAAATTTTAATTGGACGTTCTTGCATTCTTTGCGATCCTGTCAGCAAGGTTGTCTTTCCTTCTAAAGTGGCAAAATAGGCGGTCAAAAAACGCATGGCGGTTCCGGCGTGGTGGATATCGACTAGAGGCGCTTCGGAATCTAATGCTTTGAGCATATATTGACTGTCATCTGAATTGGAGACGTTTTGAATCTCCAAATTTTTAAACAATGCTTTTAGCAATAAGAGCCGGTTGGACTCGCTTTTAGACCCTGTAATCGTAATATCGGTACTTGGGTTTAGGGTTGAATTTTGAAGGAAAAGATGCAAAATTTATTTTAGTTTTTCGTTGCTATGATGACGGTTGTGATCCCGTTTGGTTTTTAGCGCTAACTTTTTATCAAAAGCGTCTTGCAAATTTACACCAGTTTGATTGGCTAAACAAAGAACAACGAATAAAACATCGGCTAATTCTTCACCAAGGTCTTTATTTTTGTCGCTTTCTTTTTCACTTTGTTCGCCATAACGTCTTGAAATAATACGAGCCACTTCGCCCACTTCTTCTGTAAGTTGCGCCATATTAGTGAGTTCGTTAAAATAGCGAACACCATGTGCGTTAATCCAATTATCGACGGTTTTTTGTGCGTTTTGAAGGTTCATTTTATGAGAAAATTATTGAACTACTAAACTAGTCAATGTTGAAAAGAAATCAAATTATATTCACTAAAATAACGGCATCAAAAACAACTCCTTATTCTTTGGCTTTTGAATCGATAATAATTGTTACAGGGCCATCATTTAAAAGTGCGACTTTCATATCCGCACCAAACGCACCTGTTTGGATGGGTTGTCCTAAATCATTTTCAAATTGACGCACAAATTGCTCGTACAACGGTTTTGCAATTGCGGGTTTGGCAGCTTTGATATAACTTGGGCGGTTGCCTTTTTTTGTTTGTGCATACAGCGTAAACTGGCTCACCACAATCGCCGATCCATTGCTGTCCTTCAGAGAGGTGTTCATAAGACCATCGGCATCATTAAAAATACGGAGATTGGTTAGTTTATTGCTTAGCCAACGAATATCTTCGAGTGTATCGGAATCCGTAACCCCTAAAAGTACTACCAAGCCCGAAGCGATTTCCGCGACTTTCTTACCCTCAATGGTTACGCTTGCTTCTGATACTCTTTGAATGACTGCTCTCATTTTGGCTCGTAGTTATCCGTTCGGTAATGTTCGTCATCCCCTTCCAAAATTTGTGTGTAACTTTTGTAGCGCGAGGCCGCTATTTGGTTATTTTCGAGGGCTAATTTAACCGCACATTGGGGTTCGTGTAAATGCAGACAGTTATTAAATTTACAGGATTGTTTTAAAGCAAACAACTCTGGAAAATAATGATCGACTTCAGCGGGTTCCATATCCACAACACCAAATCCTTTGATACCCGGGGTATCAATGATTCGAGCATCAAAGCTCAAATCAAACATTTCTGCAAAGGTTGTGGTGTGCTGTCCTTGTTTGTGCTGATCTGAAATTTCTTTTGTTTTTATATTCAATCCAGGTTCAATGGCATTGACTAAGGTCGATTTTCCAACGCCTGAATGTCCCGCAAACATGCTAGATTTTCCGGTCATTAAGGTTTTTACGGCTTCAATATTCTCACCTGTTTTAGCAGAAATACTCAAACATTGGTAGCCTATACCTTCATAGAGTGCTGATAATTCTTGAACGATTTTTTGAGTGGGTTCATCATTAACATCAACCTTATTAAAGAGTAAAATAGCTTTTATAGCATAGGCTTCGGTGGTTGCTAAAAAACGATCGATAAAGCTTGTAAATGTAGGGGGGTTATCAATTGTGATTAACAAAAACACTTGATCAATATTACTCGCAATAATATGGGTCTGTTTAGAAAGGTTGACTGATTTCCGAACGATATAATTAGTCCGAGGGTGAATCGTTGTAATGACCCCTGTTTCAGTATTGTTACTTGTTTCTAAATCAAAATCTACACGATCTCCAACGGCTAATGGGTTGGTACTTTTAATTCCTTTGATACGGAATTTACCTTTGATACGGCACTCATAGAACACTCCTTCTTGAGATTTAACAGAGTACCAACTCCCTGTAGATTTATAGACAGTTCCTATCATTAGTGTGTTTAAATATATAGACAAAGAAACACATTTCTTTTTAATATATTTTGTTCTATCTTTGAAATCCAATTTAACTTAAGATATGAAAAAAATTACACTGTTTGTTTTGTTACTTACTGTAACACTACAATTTACTAAGGCGCAAGAGGTTGTTACAAATGAATCTATTATTCAAATGAAAGAATTAGGTTTTGATGAAACCATAATTTTGAGTAAGATCAACTCTTCAGATGTTGATTTTGACTCTTCCATTTCTGCATTGTCAAAATTAAAAGAATCTGGCGTATCTTCCGAGGTGATTGCCTTGGTTATGCAAAAAGCTCAGTTTAGCACAAAATCCAAAACAGGGATTTATTATTTAGGAGATGACGATACGCTTAAACCAATCTTGGCTTCTGTTTTTTCGGGAACAAACCAAAATGCAGCTGCACAACAATTAGTTTCTGGATTGATTAACGCGAAGGTAAAATCGCAGTTGCCAAAAAGAACTTCTAATAATGTGATTAGTTCAAGGTCTCCAGAATTTACATTTATTTTTGATCCCGATACAGGGGCTGATAATATGCAAAACTTCCAAGGTAAACAACCCGGATTGTTTAATTGGTGGTTTCGAGTTGCATCCTCTCCGAATGAGTTTGTATTGGTTAAAATGAGAGTAAAAAAGTCAAAAAACTTAAGAGAAGTGATTACTTCAAAATCAAATATGTTTACAAGCAGTAATGGAATCGATCCAAAAGCATCCCTTCCATTTACGATTGAAACTATCGGAAATAACAAATTTACGGTAGTTCCTGAAAGTTTAGAGCCTGGTGAATATTGTTTTATTTACCAAGGAAATGTCCCTCAAGGGCGTACAAATCAGTCTGTATTTGATTTTTCTATCAAATAACAGAACAATAGTCTTATAAAAAAAGCCTCGCAATGCGAGGCTTTTTTTTGTTTTATCTATTCAGAATTTGTTATTGGTGGTTAATCGATTCTTGGTGCACTGCTTTAAACAGTTTGAGAATAAACTCTTCACTCAAGTTGTGTTGTTCACCTTCGAGAACCATCTTCCCTAAAATCTCATTCCAACGTTTGCTTTGTAGCACCGCAACGTTTTCTTGTTTTTTAAGAGTTCCAATGCTTTCAGCAACTTTCATTCGCTTTCCTAAGGTTTCAAGCAATTGGTTGTCCATCACATCTATTTGTGCACGCAAATTTGTAAGCTGATCGTTATACGCCACTTCTGGAGTCGATTCTTTTCTAATTTTTAAATCTTTCATAATTTGAATCAAAGACGTTGGTGTTACTTGTTGTGCTGCATCACTCCAGGCATTATCAGGGTCAAAATGTGTTTCAATCATCAATCCATCAAAGTTTAAGTCCAATGCGGTTTGAGACACATCAAAAATCATATCCCGTTTTCCTGTAATATGAGAAGGGTCATTGATTAATGGAAGGTCTGGAAACTTTGTTTGCAGTTCAATCGCCATTTGCCACTCTGGTGTATTTCTATATTTTGTTTTTTCATATGATGAAAATCCTCTATGGATAACGCCTAAGTTTTTGATGTCAGCTGTTGCCAAACGCTCAATTGCTCCTAGCCATAACGCTAAATCTGGGTTTACTGGATTTTTAACCAAAACTACTTTATCAGTTCCTTGTAAAGCATCAGCAATTTCTTGTACAATAAATGGACTTACTGTAGATCGAGCACCGATCCATAATAAATCAATATCGTGCTCTAAAGCCAATTCTACGTGGGCTCTGTTGGCAACTTCTGTTGCTGTTTTTAAACCGGTTTCCTCCTTTACTTTTTGAAGCCATTTTAGACCCAATGCTCCCACACCTTCAAAGTTTCCAGGGCGTGTTCGAGGTTTCCAAATTCCAGCACGATAATAGCTTACATCCGTGTCTTTTAGCTCATGCGCAATTCTTAATACTTGTTCTTCGGTCTCGGCACTACAAGGGCCAGCGATTACTAAAGGGTGATCGAGATTTAATTCATTCAACCAATTTCCTAGTTCTTTTTTGTTTTCCATTTTTTGTTATTATTAAGCAATTCCTTTTAATATTTGTTTTATATAATTTGTGTTTTTCATTTCGTTGTGTACTGCTTCAAAATCGTCTTTCTCCATAAAGGCTTTAAATTGGTTTAAATTTTGAATATACTCGGTAAGCGTTTCTATAACATTGTCTTTATTTTGTTCAAAAATAGGGGTCCACATGTCAGGTGAACTTTTAGCCAATCGTACTGTGGATTCAAATCCACTGCCTGCCATATCAAAAATATTACGTTCATTTTTCTCTTTCTCAATCACTGTTTTACCTAACATAAAAGAGCTAATATGTGACAAGTGAGACACATACGCAATGTGTTTATCATGATCCTTTGCCGCCATAAACCGCAAATGCATTCCCATGGTTTTGAATACTGACAAAACTGACTCCCCTAAGTTGGGTAAGGTTTTTTCGACCTCACAAATAATATTTGTTTTATTTTTAAACAAGCCATTGATTGCTGCGGAAGGTCCAGAGAATTCAGTTCCCGCAATAGGATGTGTTGCTAAAAATTGAGCCCGTCTTGGATGTGTTGAAACGGCTTTACAAATCGCTTCTTTGGTAGAGCCCATATCTATCACTACCGCTTGGTCTGAAATTAAATTTAAAACCTGAGGCAATATTTTTAGTGCTGCATTAACAGGAATTGCCAATACAACTAAATCTGCGGTCTTGAGGGAATTCATACTCCCTATTTGATCCACAATCCCTAGGGATATAGCTTCTGTTAAATGCGTTTCATTTTGATCAATTCCTGTGATATGAACTTCTGGAATAAAGTGTTTTAAATCCAAAGCAAAACTCCCGCCAATTAATCCAACCCCTATAATGCTTACCTGTTTCATAACACGCGATTTATGGCAGATTGAATACTTTCTTTTGGTGCACATAATGAAAACCGAATATAGCCTTCGCCATTGCTCCCAAAAATAGTCCCTGGGGCAATAAATATGTGATGCTGATGCAATATAGAATCGATGTATGCTTCTGATTTTACTGCTGATGGTAATTTAGCCCATACAAACATTCCTGAAGTCGTTGTTTCAAACGTACAATTTAGTGCGGTGGCCAATTCCCATACAAGCGCACGACGTTCCGCATAGATTTTATTTAAATCATTGAACCAGTTTTTGGAACTGTTAAGTGCTTCAATTGCTCCTTTTTGAATGCCATAAAACATTCCCGAATCCATATTACTTTTAACTTTAATCACGTTTTGTAAATGTTCTGCCGAACCCGTTAACATTCCTACACGCCATCCGGCCATGTTAAAGGTTTTACTTAAAGAATTTAGTTCTAAACAAACCTCTTTTGCACCTTCAATATTAAAAATACTAGAGGGTTGCTCATTTAAAATAAAACTGTAAGGGTTGTCATTAACAAGTAAAATAGCATGTTTTTTAGCAAACGCAACCAGTGATTTTAATGCGGTTTGATTTCCTAAAGTCCCAGTTGGCATGTGTGGATAATTGACCCACATTAGCTTAACCTTAGAAAGGTCTATAGCTTCTAAAGCTGCTAAATCTGGTTGCCAGTTGGAACTTGCTTTTAAGTCATAAAAAATAGGATCTGCCCCTACTAATTTCGTGACGGAGGTATAGGTTGGATAGCCTGGATTTGGAATTAAAACAGCATCGCCTTCGTTAAGATATGCCATTGAAATATGCATAATTCCTTCTTTACTCCCAATTAGAGGTAAGACTTCGTTGTCAGAATTCAGACTGACGTTATAATGGGTTTTATAAAAGTCTGCCATAGCAGAACGAAGTTCTGGCAGCCCTTGATAGCTTTGATATTTATGGGCTGAGGCATCCGTCAAACTATCGGTAATGGCAGAAATGACGTTTTTTGGCGGTGCCAAATCAGGGCTTCCAATACCCAAATTGATGATAGGCGCACCTGTCGCTTTCATTGCATGGACCTCTCTTAATTTTTTAGAGAAGTAGTATTCTTCAACGGTATGTAATCGATTGGCGGTAACCATTATTTTTTTGCGTTTTTATATTCCCCTAAGATTTTAAATTCTTCAGCCATGAGTTTCATAATGGCTTTTCCTTTTTCGTAATCGGAGTACGTTTCAAAAGTAATATCCACAAAAAAGGCATATTTCCAAGGAGTATCAATCTTTGGTAAGGATTGTATTTTGGTTAAATTCAAATTACAATCACTCATCACATTGAGCATTGCTGCTAAACTCCCGCGTTTGTGATCCAATAAAAATTTGACAGAGGCTTTATTTATTATTGTCGCGTTTTGTGAAGATGGGGCTCGTTCTACAACGACAAATCGAGTTTCATTGTGTTTAATTGTTTGAATACTATTTGCGAGTATTTCCAACTCAAATAGCTGTGCAGCTTCTACGCTCGCAATCGCAGCAATGCCTTGAAGTTGGTGTTTATAAATACGTTTAGCTACCTCTGCAGTATCGGTATCTTCGATTAATTTTATGTGAGGATATTGTTTAAAAAATTCTTTACACTGCAATAATGCCATCGGATGCGAAAAAACTTCTTTAATATCTTGAATAGATTGTCCTTTGAGCGCCATCAAGTTATGTTGAATTTCTAAAAAACACTCCCCAGTAATATGTAAATCCTGATCGTTGATATGTGCATAGTTTGGAATAATCGAACCTGCAATAGAGTTTTCTAATGCCATAATTGCCACATCCGAAGTTTTGGATATTAAGCTCTCCACAACTTCGCTGAATGATAGGTAAGGTTGCACCTCAACTGCTTCCTCAAAATAGGTTTGAGAAACAATGTGATGGAATGATCCTTCTATTCCTTGTATGGCTACTTTTTTTGTCATAAAAAAAAATCCCGATATTTACATCGAGACTTATATTTAAAATTTATATTGATAAATTACATACACACTGCCTCGGTTTCTTTTCTAAAAAAGAAATAATAAAAGCTATAAAAAATGTAATTTACGGATGTCATAGTATTATAATAAGGAGCTAAAGTATATATATTTTGTACAAAAAAAAACTTAATTTCTTTTTTTCGTGACTTACGTAGGAAATTTATAGATAATTCAATGAAAATAGGCCTGAAGTCGATAAATTATATTTTAAAGGGCTTTTTTTGGTGAATTACTTTAGGAGATTGATTCTTAGAATGCGTTTAAAATGTGCTGCTAAGTGGATTATAATCAATCTAAAAGCAGTAATTGACCTGAATAATATTCTTCAACCTCAACTACGGGCGGTGTATGAACACTAATCACATCCCCTACGCTTCTGATTTCACCCTCTAAAGATTGTTGCGGATTCACTATGATATCATGACTACTTCTTTGAAATATAGTGACGTCTTGGGCAATAAGATCCGCACCATTAAAGGCACACAAGCCAGCATAAAAGCCTATAAAAAGTGCATCTGTAGAGCCTGAAATTGTGAATCCTGATAAGTTATTGGCTACCACGCTAAGACTTTGTGTATTGACAGTCATTTTAAAATCCCCTGAGCTTATGTAATTCGAATTAAAATCCTCTGAAATAAGCTGTAGATCTTCAAAAGTTAAAACGCCTTCAGAAGACGTTAAATATTGAGTGCTACTCCTAATTGCTTTAAGGACTGGAGTGGTTACGATTATTTTGGTTTGCCCATAAGCTCTTACAAAGTTACAAGTATTAGGGTTGGTTAATTGAAGTTCATTTCCTAGAACGATGACTTCAATTGAATCCATTAAGTTTTCTCCGGTTTGAATTTCAACTTTATAATCCTGACCTTGTTTAACGACCAGTTCGATATCTCTATTAACGAGTATTTTTTCAAAAGGATCAACTCTCAATTCTAGTGTTGCTGGAGTTCCTGAGGTTTGAATGCAGTCCCAGGCATCTTTTTGGTCGCAAGAAAGGGTTGAAAACAATACAAGTATGTAAACTAATTTCTTCATGTTATAATCGAATTCCTATTCCAAATTCAACAGATTCTGCAGTCGCAATATGCGATTTAACAGAAACTGTCCCAAACCATTTTTCACTAAAATAATATTTAAAACCAAGTCTATTATAGACGCGTCCTTCAAAATCATAGGGGTAATACAAATAATATCCTAGTTGAGCGACCACTGACCAATTATTGATAAATAATTCATAGCCTAAAAAACCTCCTACACGTTTATAATCGGCTTCTGGGTCTGATGGCATTTCAGGGAATGCAACACTTCGGTAGTGTATTTCTTCTTCTAAAGCTTTTGAGAAAAATGCCTCCACACCCAATTGAAGAGCACTAAAAAAATTAATGCGCTTGTCCGCATAAGCTGAAAGTGTATAAAAAGGAAACTGTTCACTGCCGACCACGTCTGTTTGATTGAATCCAGAACGCAGTACAAAATTGTATTTGACTTTTTTGGAAACAGGAGTATATTCTGCGGGTGCTTCGTAAATAGCTTCCTTCCCATCTAAATCATAATTTAATCCAAAATTTAATGCAATGGTATTCACACTGGTATTGGGCGCTTTAAAATTCCCATTAGAGGCATGAAAAAATACCAGTCCTGTTTGAACCCCTAAAGGGCCTAACAATCTCGGTTTATTATAATTTAACATTAGATAAGAACTCGCTAATAGTTTTGAACCAAATGCGTTGTTTTTGGGGTTTGAATTTTTATCATACGGGTTTGATGCTGCTACAACACCTGACCCAACTCGGAACATCAATCGGCGTTTGAAAAAATAAAAATTAAAGTGTCCATAAAACCCAAACGTATTCCCTAGAGTCTCATTTTTTAAATCTTGATACATAAAAGAGGCTCCATAATCTGGATAATTATAGCGCTGCTGCCACTCTTTTTTTCCAGTGGTTCGACGGTTCCAACCAATAATAGTACCTTCTGGATGTCCTTGAATTAAATGAAGAATATCTTTGTTATGAAGGGGTATGTATCCTTTGAAATAATTAACATCGATAAAGCTGCTGCTAGGATTTTCTTGCGAAAACCCAAAGAAGACCATACATCCAAAAAGACACCCTAAAATCCGATTCATTCTAAAATAATAGACCGTAAAAGTAACCTAAATATTTAAAAATCTATTATGGAGATATGGAATATAACTTTTTTATTCGTTCTATATTTAGTAAGTTTGCAGCATAATACCGAGGACAAATTTGATCTGATTGCAACCTCATTAAAAAAAGCTAAAGCAGTACATACTACTCCACCAGCCCTGCAATCCTCATTTTGTTCTCATAAAAAACTGTTTATGAGTTATTTATTTACATCCGAAAGTGTTTCAGAAGGTCATCCAGATAAAGTCGCGGACCAAATTAGTGATGCTTTAATCGATCATTTTTTGGCTTTTGATCCAGACTCAAAAGTGGCTTGCGAAACCTTGGTAACCACCGGTCAAGTGATATTAGCAGGGGAAGTTAAGTCTAAAACCTATCTAGATGTGCAAAAAATTGCACGTGATACCATCAATAAAATTGGTTATACCAAAGGAGAGTATATGTTTGACGGGAATTCTTGTGGGGTACTTTCAGCAATTCATGAGCAATCCGAAGATATCAATCGTGGGGTGGACAGAGGCGATGAAGAGCAAGGTGCTGGCGATCAAGGAATGATGTTTGGCTATGCCACAAACGAAACCGAAAACTATATGCCTTTGGCATTAGACCTGTCGCACCGTATATTAATTGAACTCGCAGCGATGCGCCGCGAAGGTACTGACATTACTTATATAAGACCCGATTCCAAGAGTCAGGTGACGATTGAATATGACGATGACAATACCCCAAAACGAATTGATGCGATTGTCATCTCTACGCAACACGACGATTTTGATGAAGAAACTGCTATGTTAGCAAAAATCCGAGAGGATTTAAAAACAAAATTAATCCCTAGAGTGGTTGCAAAACTGCCGTCTCATATTCAGGATTTATTTAATGACGAAATCAAATATCATATCAATCCAACAGGAAAGTTTGTGATTGGAGGACCTCACGGTGATACGGGCCTCACGGGACGAAAAATTATTGTAGATACCTATGGTGGAAAAGGGGCACATGGTGGTGGTGCATTTTCTGGAAAAGACCCAAGTAAGGTGGATCGTAGTGCAGCATATGCAACACGTCACATCGCAAAAAATATGGTAGCAGCCGGACTTTGTTCAGAGGTTTTGGTGCAGGTTAGTTATGCCATTGGTGTGGCCGAACCTATGGGAGTCTTTGTGGACACTTATGGCACAAGTCCTTTTAATTTAACCGATGGTGAAATTGCTGATAAAATTGCAACATTATTTGATTTACGTCCTGCAGCCATCGAAAAACGCTTAAAACTGCGCAGTCCTATTTACAGCGAAACGGCTGCATACGGACATATGGGTCGTGAACCTAAAACCGTAACAAAGATATTTCATCAACCAAATGGCGAAAGTTTAACCTTAGATGTTGAGCTATTCACATGGGAAAAACTGGATTATGTAGATGCAATTAAAGATGCTTTTGGAATTTAAACTACATAGATCCTATAACTCATAACGCACTCGAAAGGTTACATAACGGGGTTGAATAAAATATTCTGTTGCACTTACCGAAATGTTTGAAGCACTACTCTGATTTTGTGAGCGGGTATCCAACAGGTTTGTTGCTCTGATTTCATATTCAAATTTAGCGTCTTCATCTTTTCTGTAAGATAAGGATGCATTCCAAAATTCGTAGGTATTAATCGTGCGGTCTTCATCACTGAAGTCGTTATAGGAATAATCGGTTTTAAATGTAAACGATTTTAAGATCAAAGCATCCACTTCGATTGAAGGGCTTTTTGTAAAAAACTTAGTGCTGTTTGGCCCCAAATTATTATCCTGAATGGAGTATCTGTAACTTAAATCGACATTGGGTGCTGTTCTAAAATTTGTGCGTAATTGCGCTCTGTAGGTTTGCGAAAAACTTTCGTTAACCGAAGGGCGGTCTTGTATGAATTGATTGAATTTAGAGTAATTCAAATTTGCTCTCACTGAGGCGCGTAACTTTCCAAACGTACGCTGGAAACGTCCATTAGCTGAGAGGCTTTCATCGGCAAAATTAGAATTAAATGGTGTGGATACACGAATGACACTTCCAGGTACAAACTGAGATACCGTTCGGACATTGTCAATGCTTTTATTGTAATTAATATTTGCAAATACGTTGGTGTAATTAAACATATTAAAACTGTAATAGGATAAGTTTACGTTGTGTGAAAGTGCACTTTGCAAATCAGGAGAACCCGAGAATAAGGAGTTGTAGTTGTTAAGAACCAAGCCACTCGCAAATTGGGATACATCTGTAAATTGTGTTTGCATGCGGTAATTCAAATTCAAAGTTTCACTCTTTTTGATCTGAAAGATCACATTCATATCCGGTAAAAACCTAAAAAAGTTATCCGTAGTTTTTACGCCTGTTTGTCGGTTGGAAATCGCATACGCATGCGCAGAAACGCCGGGCGTAAAGGTAAATTTTCCTGATTTTAAACGGTAATGAACTCCTAAGTACATATCCGAAAAGTTATAAGCAATGTCGTTAGTTGCCGCCCCGTTTGCAATGACAGGAGTTGGTCTCACTTCTGTTTGATTATCTAAAAATTGAAAAATATAAGAGTCAAATTGTTGGTGGCTCAAAATGGTTCCAAGCGTTAGGTTGATATTGCTTTTTTTATTTAAGATGTTCCAATAATCCAATTTCGCATCCAATTGGTTGGACTGTACGCGTTTTTCTTGACCCAAGTTATAATCCAATTGCGCCCCGTCTAATCCAAGACTGTTTGCTGTCCCTTCATAGTTGGCTTTATCTTCAAGAATTGCGTTATAAAACGGGTCTTCGTCTTTTATGAGGTGTTGGGCTTCAAATGCAAAAATATTGGTTTCGTTCAAGGTGTAATAATAGTTTAAACTTTGATTAAAACTATACGGATTTGTCGTTTCTAGCTGGTCTATACTTCCATTTAAAGACGAGTTGAAACGTTGGTCTTGTGTGCTTTTTGATAAATTTCCTAGAGCTTCATACTCAAGTTGGTTGTTGGCGTTTGGCTGATATTTTGTGGTCAGCTTTAACATCCCCAAATCATTATTTTGCGAAGTATTACTTTGTGTGTCTTCATCAGCTAGCCCAGCAGGTGCAACTGTGTACTGAACACTTCGGTTTTCTTGCAGTTCATTTTTACTGTTAGAAAAAATTGCGAATCCACCGATATCCAAGGTCTTTTTTGGGGACCAACTAAAATTGGCGGCACCAAACTTTGTATTAATATCTTTAGCACGATTGTTTTGGAGTAATAAAAATCCAATGTCATTATTTCCTAAACTCAAATTGGTTCCGCTGCTTCGACTTGGCGATTGGAACCCCCCCGAAAAATTAAAATAATCGCGACGCGAGAAAGCAACTTCTCCTATATTATTGATGTCTCCAATAAAATTAACACTGTATTCAGGACTGTAATAGAATAATTTGGGTTGGACTAAATACAACGAATTCGCCTTGGAGTCCCCTGCTCCCGCAGTAATATTTCCAAACCAGAAATTTTTCTTACCCTCTTTTAATTTAATGTTTATGGCAATATTATCTTGGTTGTTGGTAACGCCTCCCAATTGCGATACTTCAGAATAGTTTTTTAATACCTGTACTTTATCCACCGCATTAGAGGGAATATTTTTGGTGGCTAATTTGGTGTCGCCATCAAAGAAATCTTTGCCTTCAACCATTAATTTATTTACAACCTTACCTTCGACCTCGACTTGACCATCGTCATTGATTTCAACTCCAGGAAGGTTTTTCAATACATCTTCTAATTTTCTTTCAGTTCCAGTATTAAAAGAATCGGCGTTATAAACTAGGGTGTCTCCACTAATGGTAACAGGCATTTCATACACCAATTCTACTTCATCCAATGAATTGTCTGCGAAAAGCGTAAAGTCTTGATTAATGTTTTCTTCGCTAGTTTCTAAAACTTCATTTAAGGATTTCATTCCAATATAACTGGCTTGGATGGTATAGGTGGTGTTCTTTTTTAGATCCAAACGAAACCGCCCTTTATCATTAGTAATGCCATAAGAGTCTAAGGATTTCGTTGCCTTATTTATGGCGATCACATTTGCGAGCTCTAGCGGACTTCCTAAACTATCTTTTATGACACCTTCTAGTTTGACTTGAGAAAACCCAGCAATACCCATTGCCAAGGCTATGATTGTGATAAAATTTTTCATGAACTAATTGGTTAATTTGAATCTGTTTAATTTCGGCGGTTGTTTCTACGACCTCCGTACATAGTGCGCATTTCTTCCATTTTTTTCTTGACCGTTTCGTTGTATTCTTTACGCGAAACCACAGTACCCTTTTCTGGGGCTTTGATTTGTACTTTCTCTTGAGGGTTCATTATAATTTTTGAACACAAAATAGTGGTCTTATCTGTGTTTACTTCTAGTATTAGACCTGGAAGTCCCCAAAAGTCTCCAGGACCTTGGCTCACAGGAATCTGAGGCGTGTACCAAGCAGTAACTTCCGTTTCTTTTGGAATTTCGATATCCTCTGTAACTGTAGTTAGTGTTGAATCTTTTTTGACTTCCCCTTCTTTGGTTTCTTTAGACTTTGGTTTTCTTCGCATGCTACGCCAGTCAAATTCATCGATTTGTTTCGTAGCCGTCGCTTTCATACAAAGATACTGACCGATTTGTTTGGTTTCGGTTCCTAACTTCCAATCGAGTTTCGCCAAAGAGTCCGATATTAAAAATTGTTTTCCAAAAAATTCTTGATCTTGCAAAAATTGTTGAGACTTAATATTTTTGTATTGCAATCCAGCTGAAAAACTATTGCCCCAACTACCAAATCCACGTTGTCCACCAGGTGCTTCTAAGACCTCTTCTTCTTTGTAGGTTGAAGCTTCTCTATCAAAATTTAAAATATAGGTTTTTTCAAACATACTGCGCATACGATCTGCTATTTGTTTTTTTTGATCTTCACTCATTTGACGACCTCCCCAACTATCCATATCAACAGATGTTTTGGAAAAATAATAGGCTTTGCCTTGAAAATTCTGGGCAGAACTTGCTGTTAAAAACAACAATAGAAACCCAAGGAGTATGGTTTTGCGACTAAATTGCATAGCTAAATATTAGTTTAATGTCTTATTTTCTTTCACGAAAGTACTTATTGTTTAATCATATACCGTTAAATTACTCATAAATCTAGTTCCCAATTTGGATCTTTATGCTGTTGTTATCTCTATCATTTTCACGTTCATGTTGAGATTCCATTTCTTTCATTTTTGTGAGCATAATTAAAAAGTTGAGTGTTAGTAACAATACTGTTTTAGACGAGTTTAATCGTAAAATGTTACAAATAAATAATGAAAAATTGTACTTTTAAAGCGAAATGAAACACGCAGTCTATTTAATATTGTTTATTAACTGTCTAGGGTTTAGTCAAACGTCCTTGACTGCTAAACTTGTTAAATCAACTCCTGTTGAATGGGATCGTTTTGTTGGTATTGATTCTTTTGAATCTATTTATTTCCTAAAATCAAATGCTCTTTTTAAAAAAAATAACCAAGGGATTCAAAATTTCAGCGACTTAAGCAAAGGAGAGGTTCATAAGGTTTCTGTGTTTAATGCACTTAAACTTGCCTTGTTTTATAAAGATTTTAATAGCGTCACTCTCTTGGATAACCGCTTAGCAGATTTGATTAGTATTGACTTTAACATGTTAAGTCCTTTGCGAACGTTGTCACATATATCGTACGGAAATGACACTACCTTTTGGTTATTTGATTCTAATAGTTTAGAGCTAGAATTATTTGATTATAACACTTCTAAGACACGCATTAAAACGGCACCGTTTCAAAATGAAATTCTTGGTTTAGACAGTGACTATAATTATTGCTGGGTACTAACAGAAAAAGAGGTGCAGTGTTATAGTTATACAGGAAGTTTAATTTCGAAACTTCCGCATGATGGATTTACAGATATAAAACTATGGAATGGCATCTTATTTTTAAAAAAAAATAATACTATTTACTATAAATTAAAAAACAGTAATGAGTTTTTAATGTTTAACCTACCTAAAATTTTAGTTAAACAGTTTTTTGTAACCAACCAAACCTTGTATATTTATGACGAAGAATTTCTTCATCACTACCAACTAATAAACAATTGATATTATGCATGTTGCTATTGCCGGAAATATTGGGGCAGGTAAAACAACCTTAACCCAATTACTAGCGAAACACTACAAATGGGAAGCCCAACTAGAAGATGTTGTGGACAACCCCTATTTAGATGATTTTTATAACCAAATGGAACGTTGGAGTTTTAACCTCCAAGTATATTTTTTAAACAGTAGATTCCGTCAGGTGTTACAAATTCGCGAAAGTGGGAAAAATATTATTCAGGATCGAACGATCTATGAAGATGCTAATATTTTTGCGCCTAACTTACACGCAATGGGCTTAATGACCAATCGCGATTTTGAAAATTATTCGTCGCTTTTTGGACTTATGGAATCGTTGGTACAAAGCCCAGACCTTATTATTTATTTGAGAAGCTCTATTCCAAACCTTGTGTCTCAAATTCACAAGCGTGGTCGCGACTATGAGAATTCTATAAGTATCGATTACCTCAGTCGTTTAAACGAGCGCTACGAAGCGTGGATTCATGGCTATAATAAAGGTAAGTTACTGATTATAGATGTGGATGATTTAGATTTTGTTGAAAACGAAGAAGATCTTGGTTTTATCATTAACAAAATTGATGCTGAAATAAACGGTTTGTTCTAAAAATATTACTTTACAAACAAAAAAATCCCGCTATTGCGGGATTTTTTATGACATAATCTGTTGTTCTATTTTGTTCTATTCTCGTTTAAAAATGCATCAACTGCATCTTCAACTTCTTGTTCTGTCCCTTTAAATGTTTTCTCCACAACAACTACAGAGTCACTACTCACCACTTTACTATAGGTAATGAATGCTTTTGCTGAATCTTCTGAATTATAGATAACTTCTACATTCACGTCTTGAGTTTGTTCTGCTTCAAAAGAGTGTCCTCCTAAGATTGGCGCAATTACCAATCCAATAAGACAGGTTAATTTAATAAGGATGTTCATTGAAGGTCCAGACGTATCTTTAAATGGATCTCCTACAGTATCACCAGTGACGGCTGCCTTGTGAGCTTCCGACCCTTTGTAAGTCATAACACCGTTGATTTCAACACCTGCTTCAAAAGACTTTTTAGCGTTGTCCCAAGCACCTCCTGCATTGTTTTGGAAAATTGCCCAAAGTACACCGCTTACGGTAACTCCAGCCATATACCCTCCAAGCATTTCTGCAACCAAGGTGTTGTTGTCTTGATAGACTAATATCCCTACTAATACAATAACTATTGGAAATCCAATGGTTAAAATTCCAGGGACCATCATTTCTTTCAAAGAAGCTTTGGTTGAAATATCAACACATTTATCATATTCTGGTTTTCCAGTTCCTTCCATTATTCCTGGAATATCTTTAAACTGTCTTACCACTTCATTTACCATTTCCATAGCTGCTTTACCCACTGCATTCATGGCAAGTGCAGAAAATACTACAGGTACCATTCCCCCTACAAATAACATGGCTAATACGGGTGCTTTAAAAATGTTAATTCCATCAATTCCTGTAAAAGTTACGTAGGCCGCAAATAGAGCTAAAGAGGTTAAGGCCGCAGAAGCAATAGCAAATCCTTTACCAGTTGCAGCAGTTGTGTTCCCTACAGCATCTAAAATATCTGTACGTTCTCTAACGATTGGATCTTGCTCACTCATTTCAGCAATACCCCCTGCGTTATCAGCAATTGGACCAAAAGCATCGATCGCTAACTGCATCGCTGTAGTTGCCATCATTGCGGAAGCTGCTAATGCAACTCCGTAAAATCCAGCTAAAGCATAGGATGCCCATATCGCCGCTGCGAATAATAATACAGAAGAGAATGTAGAAATCATTCCAGTTGCTAAACCAGCAATAATGTTGGTTCCAGCACCTGTACTAGATTGCTGTACAATTTTTAAAACCGGCTTAGAGCCTAACCCTGTGTAATACTCCGTAAATGCTGAGATTCCAGCACCCACTACTAAACCTACTAAACAGGCATAAAATACGCGTATTGAAGAAATTTCTTGAAGACCTTCTCCAAAGAATTCCATTTGCATTGTTTCTGGCAACATCCAAGTTGTTAATCCAAAACATGCTGCAGCAACTAAGGCTATAGAAGACCAGTTTCCAATATTTAATGCTTTTTGAACCTCTGCTTCTTTTGCATCGTTCGATGAAATTTTAACTAATAAGGTTCCTATAAGTGAAATGATAATTCCAACCCCTGCAATTGACATTGGTAATAAAATTGGTCCGATACCACCAAAAGCATCTGAAATGCTTCCACCCATGTCTTTAATGACGTAGTTTCCTAGAACCATAGCTGCTAACACGGTTGCCACGTAAGAACCAAATAAATCGGCTCCCATTCCTGCAACATCACCAACGTTATCACCAACATTATCAGCAATTGTTGCTGGGTTTCTTGGATCATCTTCTGGAATATCCGCTTGTACTTTTCCTGCTAAATCAGCGCCAACATCGGCCGCTTTTGTGTAGATTCCTCCACCAACTCTTGCAAATAAGGCAATAGATTCAGCTCCTAAAGAGAACCCAGCTAATGCTTCTAAAACAATTGTCATTTGATCGGTGTTTGTCCATTCACCACCCATAAATAAATGGAAAAATATAATAAAGAACATTGTTAAACCCAACACCGCTAAACCAGCAACACCAAGTCCCATCACGGTTCCACCACCAAAAGAAACTTTTAATGCATTTGGTAAACTTGTTTTTGCAGCTTGTGTCGTTCTAACATTTGTTTTGGTTGCAATTTTCATTCCCATATTTCCAGCATAGGCAGAGAAAATAGCTCCAATAATAAATGCAACTACAATTAAATACGTAGTATCCATGTAAAAAGCGATTGCTGTTAAAATAAGACTGGCTCCGATTACAAAAAATGTAAGCAATCGGTACTCTGCTTTTAAAAATGCCAAAGCCCCTTCATAGATGTGATCTGAAATTTCTTTCATTTTACCATCACCTGCATCTTGTTTCATTACCCAAGATTTTTTAAATAGCATGTATGCTAATCCTAATAGTGCCATTGCAATAGGCATCCAAATCATCATTGATTCCATAGTGTAATTTTGTTTATTTTTTACGGGCGTAAATGTAGTAAAATGATAAGGAACTAAAAAACCTAATTTAACATTATTATATCAGGTAAATTTTAACTTTTTATCAAGCCAATAAAAAACGCGTCATTTTGATTGTGTTTCTTCTTAAAAGTCAGGGGATATTTTTAATCGAAGCCCAAAATTTGGAGTGGAACTATTTAGGTTGACAAATTCAGAGCGCCATACACAGTCCACTCGAAATATTCTCAGGTTTCCAAATCCTATGTTTTCAATTCCAAATCCGTATTCATAATACATTTCCGAAGGCGTATTATACACAATAGAGGAACGATTGATGCTTATATTTCTATCTGAAATATTCCCAACAACTCCTCTAAAGGTGATGACACTTCGCAGCTTGAGTTTTTGAATTAAGGGAATTCTATTTAAAATAAAACCATTAAAATGATGCTCAAAATGTCCTACCAAAAATTGATCTACGACAAAATCATAATAATTTAAGAGCGAAAAAGTATTGGCTACAAGGGAGTAGGTTTGATTGGCTGGTACGGGACTCAACACGGAAAGTGGTGCATCTCCAAATATTTTTCCTGCAGCAAGAGTATTGTCAAAAACGCCAAACTTTCCAAGTTTTATAGGTTGATTATAGGAAAATAAAAGTTTGGAATAGTCCATATTTCCATTGCCAATTTTGAAGCTTTTTTGATAACTTAATAAGAATGTTGGAAAAAGGTTGAGTCCAAATTTTCTTTCAACCCCATATCCAAAAATATTTCGTTTTGGAGTAAATGACAGATAAAGTTCTGCACTATTATCCACTAAACTCGATTTTACTTTTTGATCTGCTTCATCAAAATAATCGATTGAAAATTGATCTGGTGCTGCAGATTTAATTTGGTTGTTGGAGTAATTAACCCCAATTATAAAATTTCTATAAACCTCCACATTTATATTGGCGGATATTTCATTAATACGAGATAAAAAATAATTATCACCTCTACTAAAAAGCGAAGAACTTCCAAACCTCCCTGATGTACTTCCATAACTGTCTATAATCTTGGAACCTAACTGATCTGTATCATTCAAATATCTAAGTCCTACCGAAATTCTTGGATTGTAACTTAACAAATATTTCGTATCTAAAAAATACTTGAACTGTTGGTCCTTAAATCCATAAGCAAGTTTTCCTTTAACTCTAAAGCGATCGTCCAAACTTTTAAAAGATCTAAAACCTGCTGACAACTTAATCCCTTCAACATCATTAAACGCGAATGTGTTCCAAATAGACCCAAATTCAATGTGATTAGAAACTTTAAAATAGCCGCTTGACAAGGTTCTTATCAAGCCTGTAATATTTTTAATTTTCTTGTTGTCTTTTAGGTTTGAAAGTACCGACTCTGAATCGCTATTATCTATGTTTTTTGGTAAATTCTCCTCCCAAAATTCATCACTTTTTTCAAACTGATCTTGTCTGTATTTTACAACTTTAGTGTTGTAAAAATCTGGAGGTCTGTTTTTTGTGAAATCATAATTTTCAAAGGTTTCTGTACGCTTCACGTAGAGCCCTTTTTCTTTATCGTTTTTAGTCAACAAAGTAATATCCGCTTCATATACATTATTTTGAGGCAGAAAGACGCTGTCATTTTCAATTGAAAAACTTTTTTCGAAATACAAATTCCGGACGAGGTTCAAATTGATCTTAGGGTTCACATGCATTCTGATGGAATTCACAGCAAAAATACTATCCGTGACTACAAAATTTCCTTCAAATACTAAATCGCCTTCCTTACGTGGGAAAAAATAAATTCGATATTTGGTTCTTGAGTTTGATACAATACTGTCTTGAAGAACATAATCATAAGAACCAAAACCTTCAGTGGACAAAGGACTCACAAACGTTCTGTTTAGGAGTGTTATATTGTTATCATAAATATTAATCTCTTTGAAAATATTACTGATGCGATCAAAAACAAATCCGTCTTGTTGGATTCCAATTTGTTTTTCTGCCTGTATGAGTTCAAGTGTTTTATTTATAGTGTTATCTCCATAAACCGTTTGAATCTTTTCTTCTAAGAAGACGGGTACAAAGAATTTTTTATTCCGCTTGTCTTGTTTTATGATTGAAACTACGGAGTCATAATCCGCTCTCAGAAGTGTTTTTAAAAATTTCTGATCAATATTATTAAGTCCAATTTCTGTAGAAGCATATTTTTTGTATTCGTATTGTTCAACAAGACTGAGTCCGTTCTTTTTTTTATGCGCCCAAATACCTCTCATTATTTTGTAGGCAGGGTTTTCTTTCTTTTTTAAACGTTTTTTAGGTTTTTTAACAATCAAAACCTCATCCAACTCAAAGCCAGTTTGCAAAACAACCTTAACTCCTTTACTAAATTTAGTTTTTAGTTTTAATTCGGTTGTTTCAAACCCTACAAAAGACACCACTATTGTTGAATAGTTATTATCAGACTCTAAGACAAAGTTACCGTCAAAATCGGAGATTACACCTTCGGAAGAATTCTTAAAAAGCACGTTTGCAAATGCAACAGGTTGATTATCTTGATCATAAACTGTACCACTAACTTTCGTTTGTGCAGAAATATGTATTGAAAGCATCAATACTATTGATAATAAGTAATATCTCATATTTTGTACTTAATGAACAATCAAACCAATAAAGAGTGCTAAAAGATTTATTTATATAAAACTTTTTTTACTGCCTTTACAACATCTTCGCTGTTAGGCAGCCATTCTTCTAATAATACTGGTGAATATGGGGCCGGAGTATCGGCTGTGTTGATTTTTATAATTGGAGCATCTAAAAAATCAAATGCTTTTTCTTGAACTTGATATGTAATTTCTGTTGATACATTTCCAAAAGGCCACGCTTCTTCAAGAATTACTAAGCGATTTGTTTTTTTAACAGAATCCAAAATCGTATTGATATCTAAAGGACGAACAGTTCTTAAGTCGATCACCTCGCATGAGACTCCTTCTTTAGCTAAGGCATCCGCAGCGGCATAAGCTTCTTTTATGATTTTTCCAAAAGACACAATCGTAACATCGCTTCCTTCACGTTTGATCTCAGCAACTCCAATTGGTAAAATATATTCCCCTTCCGGTACTTCGCCTTTATCGCCATACATTTGCTCACTCTCCATAAAAATTACTGGATCGTCATCGCGGATAGCCGCTTTTAATAATCCTTTTGCATCGTACGGATTAGACGGTACAATCACTTTTAGACCTGGACAATTAGCAAACCAATTTTCAAACGCTTGTGAATGGGTAGCCCCTAACTGACCCGCAGACCCTGTTGGCCCTCTAAAGACAATAGGACACTTGAACTGTCCTCCAGACATTTGTCTGATTTTGGCGGCATTATTTATAATTTGATCAATTCCTACCAATGAGAAATTAAACGTCATAAATTCAACAATAGGTCGATTTCCTGTCATGGTTGATCCCACAGCTATTCCTGAAAATCCTAACTCTGCAATGGGCGTATCAATAACACGCTTGGCTCCGAACTCATCCAGCATTCCTTTAGATGCTTTGTAAGCGCCATTATACTCGGCAACTTCTTCACCCATTAAATAAATGCTCTCATCGCGACGCATTTCTTCACTCATCGCTTCACATATTGCCTCTCTAAATTGAATTGTTTTCATTAATTGAATTTTATGAGGGACAAAAATAAGAATAATACTCAATTATAATTACAAGATTCTACTAAAATTTCCTATGCATGCATAGGAAATTAAAAGTTTTTTATTTACTTTCGTACACTCTAATTATAAGAATAAAAAATGAAACTATTAGTCTGTATTAGTCATGTTCCCGACACAACTTCTAAAATTAATTTTACTGAAGGAGATACTAAATTTGACACCAATGGGGTGCAATACGTCATTAATCCAAATGACGAGTTTGGATTAACCCGCGCAATGTGGTTTAAAGAAAAACAAAACGCCACAGTAGATGTGATCAGTGTTGGCGGTCCAGAAACCGAGCCAACGCTTCGAAAAGCACTTGCTATTGGAGCAGATGCAGCCATCCGTGTAAATGCAGAAGCGATAGACGGACATACGGTTGCTACTTATTTAGCCGCTGCCGCAAAAGAAGGTACTTATGACCTTATTATTGCAGGTCGTGAATCTATTGATTACAATGGCGGTATGGTTCCTGGGATGTTGGCGGCAATGCTCGATGCCAATTTTGTAACCAATTGCATTAGCTTGGAAATTGAGGGCACAAACGCCACAGCTGTTCGTGAAATTGATGGCGGGAAAGAAACCGTCTCAACGGTTCTACCACTCGTTATTGGAGGACAAAAAGGATTGGTAGAAGAAAGCGACCTAAGAATTCCAAATATGAGAGGAATTATGATGGCACGAAAAAAGCCACTCATTGTCGTTGAGCCCACTACTGAAACTTCAGAGACACATTCTGTTTCTTTTGAAAAACCAGCCCCTCGTGGTGCTGTTAAATTAGTAGAAGCCGATAATATTGATGAACTCATCAACCTTCTTCATAACGAAGCTAAAGTTATTTAATTTTAAAAAAAGAATTATGTCCGTTTTAGTATATACAGAATCCGATCAAGGAAAATTCAAAAAAGCAGCTTTAGAAGCTGCATCATATGGCAAGGCCGTAGCAGAAGCTATGGGCACAAACCTAGTGGCACTAACTTTTAACGCAAACGATGCTTCTGAGTTAGGAACTTACGGCGTAGAAAAGGTGTTAAACGTAAACACAGTGAGTGTATTTAATGCCAAAATATATGCAGATATCATCAGACAAGCTTCAGAAAAAGAAGCCGCAACAGTTGTCATTTTAAGTGCAAGTGCCGACAGTCGTTATATTGCACCTCTTTTAGCGGTTGGACTGAAGGCTGGCTACGCATCCAATGTCGTTGCAGCTCCCTCGAGCTTAAGCCCTTTTGTTGTAAAACGCACTGCCTTTACAAATAAAGCGTTTTGCAATACTGAAATTTCAACTGCAGTAAAAATCATAGGGGTCTCTAATAATTCGTTTGGTTTGGTAGAAAATATGACTACGACACAACTAGAAGATTTTTCTCCTAACTTGGTAAACTCTTCAACAAAAGTAACCTCGGTTGATAAAGCAAGTGACAAAGTCAGTATTGCAGATGCAGAAGTCGTAGTGTCGGCAGGTCGTGGATTAAAAGGTCCTGAAAATTGGGGGATGGTCGAAGAATTGGCAGACGTTCTTGGAGCTGCAACCGCTTGTTCGAAACCTGTGTCTGATTTGGGATGGAGACCCCACAGTGAACATGTAGGACAAACAGGGAAACCTGTGGCAACAAACTTATACATTGCCATTGGAATTTCGGGGGCTATTCAGCATTTGGCAGGAATTAATTCTTCTAAAGTAAAAGTCGTTATTAATACCGATCCTGAGGCACCTTTTTTCAAAGCTGCCGATTATGGAATTGTAGGAGATGCTTTTGAAGTGGTGCCGCAATTGATTGAAAAATTAAAAATATTCAAAGCTCAAAATTAATGAGGTTTAAAACTTGTAGTTCGATTTGAACCACTGTTTTTTACTGCACTTTAATTATAAACTAATTTGTCAAGGGTTTGGTACTTTACGAATTAAAACTGTTCTTTGTGTTATAACTTATGAGTTTAGTTCGTCTCAACATAAAAGGTATTTCATACAGTCAAACTCAAAGCGGTGCTTATGCTTTGATATTGAGTGAAGTAGATGGGCAACGAAAACTTCCAATTGTTATTGGAGCTTTCGAAGCACAATCTATCGCAATCGCTTTAGAAAAAGACATCCAACCCCCAAGACCTTTAACGCACGATTTATTTAAAAACTTTTCCGATCGATTTGACATCGTTGTAAAACAAGTCATTATTCACAAATTAGTGGATGGTGTGTTTTACGCCTCTCTTATTTGCGAACGCGACAAGATTGAAGAAATTATCGATGCGCGAACTAGCGATGCGATTGCACTCGCATTGCGTTTTTCTGCACCCATATTTACCTATAAAAACATTTTAGAAAAAGCTGGAATCATATTAAAAACAGATTCCAAAAAAGAAGATGAGGAAAATCAGCCTGAAGAGGTGTTGTTATTTGACGATTTAGAGTTGGAAACCGAAGAAATAGAAGTTTCCGACGACGGCTATTCCTCTAAATCGATTAAAAAATTACAAGAGTTACTAACAAAGGCCGTTGCGGATGAAGATTATGAAACGGCTGCAAAGTTAAGAGACGAAATCTCTAAACGCTAATAACAAGCAGAATGAAAAAATTAATGCTAATTGTATTTGTATTGTTTACAAATATCCAGTCGGTTGCCGCACAGGAATCCTCCGAAATCGTATCAAGTCAAGGGTTTACACTAAACAGTCTTTTTAGAGGACTTCTAGGAATGTTTGTGTTGATTTTGATCTCATACCTCTTGAGTTCCAACAGAAAAGCAATCAACTGGAGAACCGTTGGATTGGGTTTAGGAGCTCAGATCATTTTAGCCATTGGAGTTTTAAAAGTCCCGATTGTTCAATCATTTTTTGAGTGGGTTGGAAGTTTATTTATTGCGGTATTAGATTTTACAATGGAAGGAACTAAGTTTCTATTCGCTGCGTTTTCTACGGGGAAAATTGAAGCTCCTTTAGTAACGTTCGCTATTTCAATTTTACCAACGGTTATTTTCTTTTCGGCACTGACGTCTGTTTTATTTTATTTAGGCATTATTCAGCGCGTTGTAAAAGGATTGGCTTGGCTGCTTAGTAAACTTCTTCAGGTTTCTGGAGCAGAGAGCTTGAGTGTTGCAGGAAATATATTTTTAGGTCAAACAGAATCGCCCTTAATGATTAAGGCGTATTTAGAAAAAATGAATCGTTCCGAAATATTATTAGTCATGATTGGCGGTATGGCAACAGTCGCCGGAGGTGTTTTGGCAGCTTATATTGGGTTTCTTGGTGGGGAAGATGAAGTCTTGCGTTTGTTTTATGCAAAACACTTACTAACCGCCTCTGTAATGGCAGCACCTGGTGCGATTGTCATCTCAAAAATGCTCTATCCACAAGTGGAAAAGATTGATAATGAAATTCATATCTCACAAGAAAAAATTGGCTCAAACATTTTAGAGTCCATTGCAAACGGGACTACCGAAGGCCTCAAACTCGCGTTAAATATTGGCGCAATGCTTTTGGTATTTTTAGCTTTTATTGCCATGATCAATGGAGTCCTTGGATGGGTTGGAAATTTCACCACGCTAAACGACTGGGTGGCATCAAATACATCTTATGAAGCATTCTCATTGGAATTTATTCTAGGCTATGCTTTTGCTCCCCTAATGTGGTTGATAGGAATCGCAAAAGAAGATATCGCTCTAATGGGGCAGCTCTTAGGGATCAAACTTGCAGCAAGTGAATTTGTAGGTTATATTCAGTTAGCGGATCTTAAAAACCCCTTAAACTTATTGCATTTAAAATATGAAAAGTCCATCATTATGGCAACGTATATGCTTTGTGGGTTTGCTAATTTTGCTTCTATTGGGATTCAAATTGGAGGAATAGGGTCGTTAGCGCCAGGGCAACGAAAAACACTTTCTGAGTTTGGAATTAAAGCACTCATTGGGGGAACCATTGCCTCTCTTTTATCCGCAACGATTGCTGGTGCGATAATCGGCTAAATAGTTAATAACTTTTAAAATTATTACAAGCTTCAATTTCTTTAAGATTGAAGCTTTTTTTATTTTTAACTTTACAAAAAAGCACTGAAATGAAACAATATCTAGACCTTGTATCCCACGTACTAAACACTGGAAATGAAAAAGGAGACCGTACCGGAACAGGCACTAAAAGTGTATTTGGACATCAAATGCGTTTCGATCTCAGTGAAGGATTTCCAATGGTGACTACCAAAAAATTGCATCTTAAATCTATTATTTATGAACTGCTTTGGTTTTTAAAAGGCGATACAAATACAGATTATCTAACCGAAAATGGTGTTAAAATCTGGAATGCTTGGGCGGATGAAAATGGCGATCTTGGCCCTGTTTATGGACACCAATGGCGCAACTGGAATAGTGATGGAATTGATCAAATTACAGAAGTTATTGAAACCTTAAAAACAAATCCCAATAGCCGACGTATGTTGGTGTCTGCTTGGAATCCATCCGTACTTCCAGACACTTCAAAATCGTTTGGCGAAAATGTGGCAAATAATAAGGCCGCACTTCCTCCTTGTCATGCATTTTTTCAGTTTTATGTGAGCAATGGAAAATTATCTTGCCAATTGTATCAACGGAGTGCCGACATTTTTCTAGGAGTTCCGTTTAACATTGCTTCTTACGCACTACTTACCATGATGATGGCACAAGTTTGTGGTTATGAAGCTGGTGAGTTCATTCATACTTTTGGAGATGCTCATATTTATAGTAATCACATTGAGCAACTGGAAACACAACTCTCCAGAGAGTTACGCCCGCTTCCTAAAATGACTCTAAATCCAGAGATTACAGATATTTTTGACTTTACATTTGATGACTTCACTTTAGAAGGTTATGACCCTCACCCACACATCAAAGGGGCCGTTGCCGTTTAATTTAACGGAAACCCTTACTTTTGTGCTCTAAGTTTATTCAATTGAAAACAACAAACCATCCTTCAAACCTCTCACTTATTGTCGCCGTCTCTGAAAACGATGTGATTGGCAAAGACAATGATTTGATATGGCATTTAAAAAATGATTTGAAACGCTTCAAAGAACTTACTTCTGGGCATTGCATTATCATGGGACGAAAAACCTTTGAGAGTTTTCCAAAGCCCTTACCCAACAGAACACACATTGTTATTACAAGACAACAAAATTATAAAACTCCCGAGGGTGTCATCGTCGTAAACTCTTTAGAATCGGCTATTAAAAAAGCGGAATTAGATCCCAATCCATTTATTATTGGTGGCGGCGAAATTTACAAACAAGCTTTAAAAGTCGTGGATACAATCGAATTTACAAGAGTACACCACAACTTTGAAGGGGATACTTTTTTTCCTGTTATCAACGAAACGATTTGGAAAGAAACCAATCGTATCTTTAATAAAAAAGATGATTTGCATAAATTTGATTTTTCATACATCACATATAAAAGACGTTAAAAAAAACATATAACATTATGAAGGCATATATATTTCCAGGACAAGGCGCTCAATTTTCGGGGATGGGATTACCGCTCTATGAAAATTCAGCTGCAGCAAAATCACTTTTTGAACAAGCCAATGACATTTTAGGGTTTGACATTACATCCATTATGTTTGAAGGAAGTGTTGACGATTTAAAAGAAACGAAGGTGACACAGCCGGCGATTTTTTTGCATTCTGTTATTTTAGCAAAAAGCTTAGGGGAGAGCTTTCAACCGGATATGGTTGCAGGGCATTCCCTTGGTGAGTTTTCAGCCTTGGTCGCAAATGGCACACTTCGTTTTGAAGATGGTTTAAGACTTGTTTCTCAACGTGCGCAGGCGATGCAAAAAGCATGTGATTTAACAAAAGGAACGATGGCAGCCGTATTGGGGTTAGAAAATGAAATTGTTGAGAATACTTGCCAATCAATTGATGGAGTTGTAGTTGCTGCAAACTATAACTGTCCTGGGCAATTGGTAATTTCTGGTGCGGTTGATGCCATTCATTTGGCTTGTGATGCACTAAAAGAAAAAGGCGCACGACGTGCCCTTGTACTCCCTGTTGGAGGAGCTTTTCATTCGCCTTTAATGGCGCCCGCAAAAGAACAATTGGCAGCGGCTATAGAAAATACAACATTCCATACACCTAGTTGTCCTATTTACCAAAATGTAACAGCGATGCCGGTTCTAAATGAAACAGAGATTAAATCAAATTTAATTTCCCAACTGACAGCGCCTGTCAAATGGACGCAATCGGTTCAGCAAATGATTCAGGATGGTGCAAATGAATTTATTGAAGTAGGGCCAGGCAATGTACTTCAAGGCTTAGTTAAAAAAATAGATAGAGAAATGAATACAAAAGCAGCGACTTTTGAAAACGAAACGGCATGAACACTAAAAAAATCTTAATACTAATTCTCATCCTATTTAATATTGGTTTGGATCAAGTTTCAAAAGAATATGTCCGCAAAAATGTAGTTCCAGGCTCAAGAACAGAGCTTTTAGGTTCACAGTTACAATTGATGAATGTAGAAAATTCAGGTGCATTTTTAAGCATGGGTAGCAACTCAAATCCAACGGTGAAGCTCATTTTTTTACTCATCCTGCCTGTAATTGTTTTGGGGGCTGTATTATATTATGTCTTTACCAGTAAAGCGCTTGACAACTTGTCGATTATAGGGATGTGTTGTATTGCAGGGGGTGGAATAGCCAATCTTTACGATCGATTTTTGTACGGCTCGGTGACCGATTTTTTGTATATAGATCTTGGTGGTGTGTTCAAAACGGGCATCTTTAACAGTGCCGATTTATCGGTGACTACAGGAATGATTTTGTTATTGACATCGTCTTTCTTAAGCCGACCCTCAAATACTATCGAATCGTCTAACTAATATTATTTAGACAAAAAATCAAGAACAGACGAAGCAATAAAATCGATTTGATCGTCGTCCAATTCGGTGTGCATTGGTAATGAGATAACTTGATCGATTAGAGCGTTTGTGACTTTAAAATCTGCATCATCATAACGTTCGTCTTGATAGGCTTTTTGCTTGTGTAATGGAATAGGATAATAAACTCCACAAGGAATATCTTTTGATTGCAAATGTGCCACCAAAGCATCGCGATCTGCATTTTGTATTTTTAACGTATATTGATGAAATACGTGGCAATCACAGTTGTCACAAATTGTTTCACATCCGTTACCCGCTTTTGGTGTGATAATATTATCATGGTTTTTGAAGGCGGCGTTGTATTTTCGAGCGGCAGATTGACGGGCTTTATTGTAAGCATCTAATTTTGGAAGTTTCGCGTCTAATACGGCTGCTTGGATCGAATCTAATCTAGAATTTACGCCTACGACATCGTGGTGATAGCGTTTGTACATTCCATGATTAACAATTCCTCTTATAGTGTGTGCTAAGTCATCATCATTCGTAAAAATTGCCCCACCATCTCCATAACATCCTAAGTTTTTTGAAGGAAAAAAGGAGGTAGATGCTACGTGGCCAATCGTTCCTGCTTTGGCTTTTGAGCCATTTTCTGAAGTGTATGTTGCACCGATCGCTTGCGCATTATCTTCGATTACATATAAATTATGAGCTTTTGCCAGTTCCATTATGGCATCCATATTGGCACACTGACCAAATAAATGTACGGGTACAATTGCTTTTGTTTTTGGGGTGATTGCTTTTTTGATTGCAGCAACATCAATATTGAATTTATCGGGATCCACATCCACTAAAACGGGAGTAAGTCCTAACAAAGCGATCACTTCAACAGTTGCGGCAAAGGTAAAATCGGCGGTGATAACTTCATCACCCGGTTTTAAACCCAATCCCATCATCGCAATTTGTAAGGCATCGGTTCCATTGGCACATGGAATCACATGTTTGATCCCTAAGTAGGCTTCTAAATTTGCTTGAAATTCTTTAACTTTTGGGCCGTTGATAAAAGATGCGTTATCAATAACTTCTTGAATAGAAGTATTTACAACCTCTTTTATTGATGCATACTGACCTTTTAGGTCAACCATTTGAATTTTGTTCATATATTTAAATTAGGTTATGAAGCATTACATTTTGCCCCAACAAAAATACAAAATTAGCATTGCTTAGTCATAAAATTAATATAAAGAATGTATTTTAGCTTTAAATAATCACTATTGGGACTTTTTTATAACATCATCGTTGGATTCGCAGCAATTACTGTACGTCTTTTTGGAGGCTTTCACAAAAAAATTCAAAAAGGGCAAGAAGGACGTAGCGAAAGTTATCAAATTTTAGCACAAGAACTAAAACAAACAGATAAAGTGATCTGGATGCATTGTGCGTCTTTAGGCGAATATGAACAGGGACTACCCGTCTTTGAAGCTTTAAAAAACCACTATAAAGACCACAAGTTTGTGCTGACTTTTTTCTCTCCTTCGGGGTATGAAATTAGAAAAAATAATCCGATTTCAGATGTTGTAGTGTATCTCCCTTTAGATCAAAAATCTGAAGTGAAAAAATTTTTAGATCTCACTCATCCTGATTTGGTGGTGTTTGTAAAATATGATCTTTGGCCGAATTATTTACTAGAATTAAAACGTAGAAACATCACTTCTATATTAATTTCTGCACTGTTTAGACCCTCTCAAGCGTACTTTAAATTTTATGGTGGATGGTTTAAAAAATTACTCTTTTCCTTTGATCACATATTCACACAAGACAGCGGATCAAAAGTGTTATTAAATTCTATTGGCTACGATGCCGTTACCATTTCAGGCGACACACGTTTTGATCGTGTTGGCAATCAAACAACCACAGATAATTCATTGGATTTTATTGCAGAATTCAAAAATAATCAAACCTGTATTGTTGCTGGAAGTACTTGGCCAGAGGATGAATTGCTCCTTGTTGAGTATATAAATAATTGTACGGACGATGTTAAGTTTGTAATTGCGCCTCACAATATGGATTTGAATCAGATTAAATCCCTAACAAAACGGATTCAAAAACCAACAGTACTTTACTCTAATTATAAGAACGAAACTCTGAATGACAAGTCTGTTTTTGTAGTTGACACCATTGGCTTGTTAACCAAAATATATAACTATGCTGACATTGCTTATGTGGGTGGCGCCATGGGTAGTACGGGGCTTCATAATACGCTAGAGGCAGCCACCTTTGGTGTTCCAATTGTGATTGGTAAAAATTATAAAAAATTTCCTGAAGCAAAAGCCATGTTATCCAAAGGAGGCTTGTTTAGTATTCGTACTTTTGCGTCTCTTGAGTCAACGATAAACATGCTTGTTAATGACCCAAAAAAACGAGTGGAATGTGGTCAAAAAAACAAGGATTTTATAGAAGACAACAAAGGGGCTTCTGAGCTTATAATGACGGAATTAAAAAGCCGCTTCTAACAGAATATTATTGATATACTTTTACGTAATCTATAATAAATTTTTCTGGGAAGATTGAATTGTCCACTTCAGGACCACCAAAGTTACCACCAATTGCCAAATTTAGAATGATGTAAAATGGTTTATTGAAAGGCCACGTTTTGTCGTCTTTTTGTTGTGGTGAAAACGTATATACGAGTGCATCATCAATATAAAATTGAATTTGATTAGCATCCCATTTGGTCTTATAAATATGAAAACCCTCCTCAATAGTTTCTATACTCGTGACTTTAGTATTGAAAGACTTGCCAAAACTCTCTGGTGTGTGTAATGTGGTGTGAATTTCTCCAGGAGTTTTTCCAACATACTCCATAATGTCAATTTCGCCACAGGCTGGCCATCCCTTTACATTAATGTCGTGACCTAACATCCATATCGCTGGCCATAGACCTTTGCCTTTTGGAAGCTGGGCTTTGACTTCAATAGTGCCATATTTAAATTCAAATTTATCTTTGCTTGAGATACGGCCGGAATAATAGTTATCTCCTTGTTTAGTTGCAGAAATAACAAGTTGATTATTAACTGTAGATACATTTTTTTTGGTATATACTTGTAATTCATTATTGCCCCATCCACAGAGGTTTGGACAGCCATTTCCGAGTTCATAGGACCAGCTACTCAAGTCTAACTTGCCTTCGTTAAATTCATCCGAGAACACAAGGTTAGTGTGTGAAGTGTTCTGAGGTTTCAAATATAAAACCATAAACAGTGTAAGTAGTACTCGTGTAATCATTATAATGTAATTTTAGATTGAAGGTTGGTGGTTGAATCACCACCAACAAAGATTGAAAAGTCACCTGGTTCTAGAACAAAATCGCCGGCATTATTATAAAAGCCAAGTTCTTTTTCTGTGAGCTTAAAAGAGATTTTTTTATGTTCATTTGGCTCAAGACTGACCAATTCAAAGCCTTTAAGTTCTCTTACTGGGCGCGTAACACTTGCATAGTGGTCTTTGAGATAGAGTTGTACAACTTCCTTCCCTGTAAATGTTCCGGTGTTTCTAAGTGTGACTGAAACGTTTACTTCATTAGTAGAAACCACTTGAGCTTGAAGATCGCTGTATTCAAATGTCGTATAGCTTAATCCAAATCCGAAGGGATACAGAGGTGTATTCTCTACATCTTGATAGTGTGACCAAAACACGGTGCTAGGAGTTGGCATTATAGGGCGACCAGTATTTTTGTGGTTATAATAGATCGGAATTTGCCCCACGGCTCTTGGAAAACTGATTGGTAATTTTCCACTTGGGTTATAATCCCCATAAAGTAATTGTGCAATTGCATTTCCACTTTGAGTACCTAACTGCCAGGCTTCCACAATTGCGGGGAGATGTTCTTGATGCCAGTTTAAGACTAAGGGTCTTCCGTTGTTTAAAACTAAAACAATGTTTTTATTAACGTTATAAACAGCTTCTAAAAGCTCTTGTTGCACACCTGGCAAACCGAGTTCTGTACGGCTTCTACCTTCTCCACTTTGATAGCCAATTTCTCCTAATACCATCACCACAACATCGGCTTTTTTAGCCACAGCAATGGCTTGTGTGAATTCGCTTTTATCGGTTGTATTTATTTTAACTTCTTCAGTAAATTTTGTTTTACCTAGGCTTACATCGGTGCCTTTGGCATAGGTTAATTGGTTTCCGGTATAGGCTTGCATTCCTTCTAAAACAGATACTGCCGAGTTGTCTTTAGCGGCAATTCTCCAACTTCCTAGAGGGCTTGTTTTATCTGATGCTAAGGCTCCAATTAAAGCGATTTTTTGCCCTTGTTTTTTGAGTGGCAATAGTTGGTCTTCATTCTTTAAAAGGACTATCGATTTTTTGGCCATATCCAAAGATGCCTCATGAAAGGCTTGTTGTCCTATGACTTCCTTCTCGCGTTGTGCATCGCAATATTTATAGGGGTCATCAAACAGACCGAGTTCAAATTTTACACGTAAAATTCGTTTGGCAGCATCGTCAATATAAGCTTCTTTAACGGTTCCTTCTCGAACTAAGTCTGCTAATTCATTGACATATAAGTAGGATTCCATATCCATATCAGAGCCTGCGTTGACTGCCATTTGAGCGGCATGCTTATTATCTTTTGCATATCCGTGGGGAATCATCTCTTCAATAGAGCCCCAATCGGAAACGACGAATCCGTCAAACTCCCATTTGCCTTTGAGAATATCTCTTTGTAGATAGGTGTTTCCTGTAGCTGGAATCCCGTTGAGTTCATTAAAGGAGTTCATAAAGGTTCTTACTCCTGCATCTACAGTGGCTTGAAAGGGTGGAAAAACACTATTGTTTAAGGTTGATGTTCCTATATCAGCAGTGTTGTACTCTCTTCCTGATTCTGCAAAGCCATAGGCCGCAAAATGCTTGGCACAGGCTGCAAGTGTGCTGTGGTGGGATAAATCTGATCCTTGAAATCCTTGCACTCTTGCAAACGCAATTTTAGAACCTAAATAGGGGTCTTCACCGGCACCTTCCATGACACGTCCCCAGCGCGCATCGCGGGAAATATCGACCATGGGTGCAAACGTCCAGTTTATTCCTGCCGCCGCTGCTTCTTCTGCTGCTACTTCTGCTGATTTTTTAATGGCTTCTAAATCCCAACTTGCGGATTCTGCTAAAGGAATTGGGCTGAGGGTTTCATAACCATGAATGACATCAAATCCAATAATTAAAGGAATTCCTAAGCGGGTTTCTTCGACTGCAATTTTTTGAATTTTGCGAACATTTTCAACGCCTCTAAGATTGAGCATAGATCCTACATAGCCTTTTCGAAGGTGTTCGTATTTTTTGGCGGCATCCCCATTACTTGGTGCAGGTCCTGTAAGATCCCAAAAGCCATTGTATTGGTTCATCTGACCGATCTTTTCTTCAAGGGTCATTTGATTTAATAAGCGAGTCACCTTTTGCTCTATATGTTCAACTGAAGATAGAGACGATGATCGTTCTTTTGTAGTAGTGGAGTCAACTTTTTTACAAGATTGTATTCCAAATAAACAAAATATTAATCCAATTATTAAACTCTGATTAATCATTTTATTGATAGACACGTATATAATCTACTTCCATTGAGTCGGATGTGAAATTTGGATCAATAGTCCCTCCGTTAGTACCTCCCATGGCAACATTAAATATAAAAAAGAAGTTCGCATCAAAAGGCATTGTGTTATTTGTTGACATTTCAAAATATTTAACATTATCAACATACGCTTTGATACTGCCTTGTCTCCAATCTATAGAGTAGGTATGAAACGCTGTTGGCGTACTTAAATTTGTTGGGAGTCCATAGCTGGCGGTTGATCCGTTATGTTCCCAATGGCAGGTCGCTTGCACATATGTTTTGTCTGCGAATTGCTCCATGATATCAATCTCGCCACATTTAGGCCATCCTACGGAGCTGTTAGAAAAGTTGTCACCTAACATCCACAGCGCTGGCCAAGTCCCCGCTAGAGAAGGAAGTTTTGCACGAATGTCAATGCGGGCATATTTAAAATCGACTTTATTTTGAGTTGTAATACGCGCAGAAGTATAGGTTCCATTCGGTTTTTTCAAAGCCGTTATTTTCAAAATGCCATTTTCTTTCACGATATTAGCACTACTAGTGGAGTAAACTTGTACTTCTTGGTTCCCCCAACCACCGCCGCCGGTTTCATAGTTCCAAAATTGGCTATTAATGGCTCCATTACCATCAAATTCATCAGACCAGACTAGTACGTCATTATTTCCAGATCCTTCAATTACAACAGGATTAGAAGGTGTGTTGTTTTGATTTTCATCAGTAGAAGAACAGCCTCCAGAGGCTAACCCTATTAAAATTGTAAAAAAAAGAGTGAAAGTATTTGAGTTTTTCATAGTTACGAATTTAAGGAAATTTAAAAAAAAAGATGAAATTTCGTTTCATTTTTTTAATTAATTTCAATTTAATTAATTTGATACTTTAAATTTAGGATACTCTGTAAGTTCACCATCTTCTTGTATGGATTTCACATTCCGTTTTGTAGTACTAATTGAAATACTACGCTGCCTACGTCCCAGCCTATAAAAAAGCTACTGAGGGTTGAAACATGGTCATTCTGTAAGAAGTTGATGTGAATTTCACCACACTGTTTTGGAGTCCCTTTATAAAATTAAACATCCCCCATAAAAATATATGGAGGATGTTCATTTATTAAATTAACAGGGTTTTAAAATCCTATTGTCTTGCTAGTTTGAACGACCAGTGTCCTCCACCTGCAATTTCGATATCTAATTCTAGAGTGTTTCCATCTTCTGAAAGCGCAGCTATATACGTAACTGAATCTGGTGCATCAGCAGGACTTGCTAATTCACCACCATTGATCGCTTTAGCTAACCCTAAATAAGCGCCAGTTCCATTAATTGTAATGGTTCCTGCTGCTTCATCATACGAATAGGTAGCTGATGCTGTTCCATCGTGTGGAGCAACCGGTGTGCCACACCCTTCTGCTGCTGCACCTTGCCAAGTTTCAACCCAAGTTTCTGATCCGACAACATTTTGGAACGAACCGTCTGTATTAAATACATAGGTATCATCAAATAAACATGCTCTTGTTGTCACATCATCTGAAGTGTTTGACCACCAAGAAATATTGTCTAATTCTGGACCTACTCCAATTGCTCCTGCTTCTGGAGCCAATTTCCAAGTGCCTTCAACACCTTCAGGAATTACATCTTTTATAAGTTTGAAAGACCAGTGTCCTCCACCTGCAATTTCGATATCTAATTCTAAAGTGTTTCCATCTTCTGAAAGCGCAGCTATATACGTAACTGAATCTGGTGCATCAGCAGGACTTGCTAATTCACCACCATTGATCGCTTTAGCTAACCCTAAGTAAGCACCTACTCCATTTAGTGTAATGGTTCCGGCTGCTTCATCATAATTATAAGTAGCTGTTGCTGATCCATCATGTGGAGCAACCGGTGTGCCACACCCTTCTGCTGCTGCACCTTGCCAAGTTTCAACCCAAGTTTCTGATCCGACAACATTTTGGAACGAACCGTCTGTATTAAATACATAGGTATCATCAAATAAACATGCTCTTGTTGTCACATCATCTGAAGTGTTTGACCACCAAGAAATATTGTCTAATTCTGGACCTACTCCAA